>Ga0209589_1003402_pt1 | contig 27762 bp, 7 predicted proteins | sample CowpeawhiteBW_FD_187525 | JGI IMG/M metagenome (GOLD analysis project Ga0209589, IMG submission 187525) | Root nodule microbial communities of legume samples collected from California USA - Cow pea white BW (SPAdes) (version 2) | ecosystem: Host-associated > Plants > Roots > Nodule | place: USA...
AAAAAAAAAAAAAAAAAAAAAAACTGGTTGAGTGATGTTTAAAAAAAAAAACAAACACATTAATCTACATTCTATGATATTTTCTATTACTACATACTGTTAAGAAGAGTATACAGAAAAAAATTATATAAATAATAATTAAAAAAATCAAACAAAAAAAATTATGCACACATTCATATTAAAAGATTAATTAAATTATTAATTATTATCAACATACAATGTTGTGTCTAACTGAGTTTTCTTATTTGGGAAAATAAATTTTAGTGAATTCAAGATAATTAAGTGAATTCATTTGAATTAAGGAGAAAATTATGGTTTTGAGATGAAGGTTTGTGTATGATTTGATTGGTATAATAAATTAAAAAAATTATTTAATGGATAAAATTAGATAATTATTATTTTATCCTTGAAAATAAATATGATATAAATTTAAATATAAATAGTAAATTTTTTGTTGAAATGAAATTGAAGTTGTTATTTAAAATTATAAAAGTATAATTTATTATTACTCATATTATTGAGGTCAAATAAGGTTTAAATATTTATTCCTCCTTCTACTTTTGAAATGTCTTGTAAGAACAAAACTGTGATATAATTTCATATTTCAAAACAGATAATACTTTGGGAACACGATAGTTGATTGTAACAATCTCTCCTTTTATTCTCTGATGTCCCTTTTGACGACAAAACCGTAACGAAGTTTCATACTAAAAAACATATAATACCACAAAAATATAATTGTTGATATTAAGATACCGCGGAACTTCCAGTTGAAATTATTATTATTTAAACATAATAGTTTATTGAGTTAAAATAAAATATTATTATTATTATTATATATATATATAATAAATTATATTAGAATTTTTTAGATATATTTTTAAAGTTAATGGCAAATCTCTTTTCTTATACTAAGAAAACGCACAATAACACATTTGCGTTAGCTATTGTTTTTTAATTATTTTTTTTGTTATTCGTGTTTTCTATATTCACTTTCAAATCCGTATGTTAAAACAATCACATAGTAAAGGTTACCTCTAAAACATAAAGCAGTAATAATAATATGTTCTTCATACTTTTAATAATTTTTCTATTATTATCTAAAATATATTTAAAATTGAAAGTCACGAGAAAGATTATGTAAAAGTACAAAGTTCATTAAAGATAGTTTTATCAACCAATAAAAATATATTTTAGAAAATATGATGACATACTTACTACTCAAAATATTTTGAAAAGTGAACAAAAGATTAAGAACACTCCATGAAGTGCATGACATACTCTGGCACGCGCGGACTACTTCCTCACGAAAGTGGAGACATACTTTAGCAACTTGAGAGACACATTAAATAAGGTCTTCAAATAAAGCAGCAGCTATAATTTATATATTAGACAAGTTTTAAATCTGTTTTTTTATTTTACTTTTACTTTTACCTATTTAAGAAAATATTAATTTATTCCTTGTCTTCAATTTTATCTTTAACTATGTTTACATTTGATTTTAACTATGTTTATGTGTATTTTGCTTTCTATTTTTACAAGGAAGCTTCTACTGTCATCTCTACCTGTAGGAATCTAATATAAAGAAGAAGAAAAAAAATAGTGCTTGGTGTTGGTGGTGGGTAATCTTTGTCCCACACTCAGATCTTTGTGTGTGGATGCAATTTGGTCAAATGTGATAAAGATCCTTTTATATACATTAACGAGCACAACACTTATAATAAAAAATACTGGATCAATTATTATGTCGAGTAAAATAATTATATTTACATATTCTTTCGTACATTTTGTGTTCACCAAACCTTTTATATCAAATTTATTTTATATAAATAAATGGGAATTAAAAATTTATTTTCTTTTTTAAATGAAAAAAATGTGATGGAGGACTTAATTAATATTTGTTATACATTTTATATATATTTATTGTAAAGTATAATGTAACGTGTGTAATGATTATATATATATATATATATATATATATATATATATATATATATATATATATATATATATATAAAAGTATAATGATGTAGAAAATAATCAAACTAACACATATTCGGTCCACTGCCATCCTTGTAAATCACTAACTATTTCATATGAAGAATATCTAAAATATTAATGTCGCATTTTTTTATTTGTTCGTCGGCACATGCAAAAGCTTTTGACAGTGTCAAGCAAAATAGGTAGACTGATTTCTCTTTTCATCTGCGTCGATCAGTATCCTTAAAATATGATTCACCATATCACAAAGACTTTGCCAATTAATGTAACTATACAATTTAAATATTTAATCAACAAAACATATTTAATGGTAATATTGGTACAAAGACTTATGGCACACCACTTTGGTCAAGGTGATACACATATTATTAGTATGCTCTAATAAAATTATACTACTCCAATTTTGTATGATAATATGTTAAAATATATCAGTACAGTTTATATTAAAGTTATCAAAAATTATATGCATAAAAATAGTTGTAAATTTATTTTGTTGATTTCTATAATGTTATAACTATATATGTATTTTTTCATAAAACTTAAATATAAAATTATAATAAAATATGCATAAACAAATAGTCATAAAATATTTGCATTTTTCATTAAAAAATCATGATCATAACTATATAATAAGAACTATTTCAATTTTCTTGATATATTTTTTTAAATAATTAAAAATATAAATGTTATTACTTAAAAGTATAAACAATTACAAAACTCAATTCGTTGTTGGTTATTATAAATAAACCTTGTACGCATTTATAAAATATTTTTCACAAATTTCACCATGTTGGACAACGTTACCACAATGAGAGTCTACTGAGTTTGCAGGAGAAATATCCCACAAGGAAAATTATTCACATCTTGATCACTAATAATGTTTTTTTTTTCACATAATTTTTATAATTTATAATTTAAATAAATATTTTTAAAATTTAAACAATTATTCATAATAAAGTATAAAAAAATATTTAATAATTACTTTTTTATAGTGTAATAATATTTTTTATTTCAATAATTATTATAATAATACATTTTTATTATAATAATGAAAAAATACATGCTCACACTCATATATGTGTTTGCATTAACTTTAATTATTTTATTTAATTTTAATTAATCATCAGATATTTCATTGAGATATTTGTAAATTTTGATAATGATGGGAAGTTCTCAATTTTCACTATAATGAGTAGTTCCACTAAAACAGTGAACACTTATGAACTATATGACACAAATGAAGGTATTGTTGACAAAGACTATATGCTCATATATGTTTGAACATTTTATTAATTTATGAAATAAAAAAAATATGAAATTGTAAAAATATATACTATATCATTCAAGAATGAAATATTTGTACTAAGTTAAGAAAAATTTGCCACCAAAGTTCGTTTGTCATAAATAATTATTTAATTGCATGAAATATGTAAAAGCAAATATTCTTGTCTGTCATACAACGCTCGCATTCATTGAGTGTTGTTTAATAAATATTAGACCTATTGCAATTTTTTTTTTCAGTAAAAAACTTAAGATCATTGGTCAAAGAAAAAAAAGTTAACATAAAAAAAAACATTTTTGAAAGTGTTGATTAGCAAAAAGGAGACTTTGGTGTTTAGGGTTCCAACAGCAGCGATGACAGAGTATTAAACGCTGTGATTTGGGAGTGGGTAAGAATATCGAGAATCTGATTCCACACTTATTTCTATATTCAATCGCATTGATTGATTCTTATAAAGAAAGTAGTTGCCGGTTGTAACAGAGGACATGTGCCGGTAAAAACCCTCGTTGGGGTAGCGTCCTTAGCCGTACAATCACGTGCATATCCCCAAAATAAAAACTAAATTCCCAATGCTTAGGAGCACTACACGACACATTTCACAGGACTGATCCACCACCTACAATACACCTAGTGCCCATGTGTTTGCTTTTATCTGAGGGACCCACTTTTCTTTTTCACACTTTTTATCTTTCTAACCTTCATTCATATTCAATATATAAATTAAATAACTTCCCTACCAACTAAGAAAATAATTCTATTAGAGATAACATTCTATATGTGAAAGTTCTTTTTCTTTCTTATTTAGATTCCTCAGTTCTTCCTTTCACTTTCTTTCTTTTATTCCAATTTTGATGTGTCTCTCCAATCTTATTTTGTCTTCCATATACTAATTTGTAAAAAAAATTGTGAAAGACTGTAAAAGGAAAGTTAAGAAAAATATAACATAAACGTGTTTATGTGTAAAGTCAGTAAAACAACTGTAAAAGGTTAAACCTTTTAAAGAGTAATGATGTAGCATTGATGATTTATTGTACATACAATTAATATTATTTTTCATTATTAATAACATATTATAACTTGTGATTAAATATTCCAAACCACAGTTTTAATGAAAATTAATGTATTTTTTTTACATTAATATACCATTTACAGTTGATTGACTTGTATTTTCACAGTTTAATGAAAACATCACAATTAATTTAATGATATGGTAGGTCACAGGTGACTTTCTCTACATAAACATGTGAATATACAAAGAAAAAAGAAGACAAAATGAATTACCTTTTTTTGTTATTTATTAAAATTAAAATTATATATGTCAATGTTTAAAAAAAGTTAGATAAAAGAGTTTTTAAAATGTATATAATATAATTTAAACACGTGAAAAATGTTTATTTATGTTTTTTTCTATGTTGGTTCAAAATAATATTTCGTCTGCTTAATTAAAAAAATAAAAAAAAAATGTTAGAAAAATTAAGTGATCAGCGTGATAAGACGTTGATTGGAGAAAGATTCCTCACCATCCTTATATGATTATTTCATAAATCACAAATTTCTTATTATTGATTAAAATATATTTTAAGTTAATAGACGAAAAAAAGAAAACTTATAAAAAATATTATTTGGAGCCAACACTACTCTATTAGTAAAGTTAGCACCTGAAATTTGATAATGCATTAAAGTCTTAAATTCCTTATTAGAATGCCAATAATATGTGTCCATCTTTATGCAAACTGATACTTAAATTTATATTCATGTTATTTTATATGCTGTATTAGTGGTTGAAAGGTCACAATTTATAAAATATCACATGAAGAGATGTTTTTTTTTTTTTTAATGAAAGTTAAATAAATCAAGTGTGATTTCTATTTCTCTTACAAATTGGATTTTATATATTCAATAATTCATAAAGAGATAATTCCTATCACCGACAAAGCTCCTTTATTATTAGTTTAGATGAATTGTAATTTGTTTTCATACTAACCATAAAATATCACATTTTAAAACTTGTAAAAACAAATAATTAAGATAACGCACTAAAATAATAATTACATTGTAATGTTAAGAAAAATTAAGCGACAATTATTCTGTTAAAAAATAAATTTTTAAAAATTTAATAAATCAATTAAATTTAAATTTAATAAAGATTTAATTAAAAGTAAAAATTAAAAAAAAACATGGTTTTTAATTAAAGTTATTAAATATTTAATAAATGAAACAAACCAGATTTAAATAAACTCATCGGATATTTAATACAACGTTCAAAAATTTCATATTAAGTATGTTTTATTGGATACTAAAATTTTACCATTTAGACATATGTGGGTTGAGAGTATATTTTAAGAATCTAATAGATTGTCCCTTTAAATTCTGCATACATGTTTTTTTTTTTAATGTATCCTATTTAGACATGTAATGAAATCAATATTTTACATAAAACTTTCACATCTTAATACATAATTTCAATTATTGTTTACATAGTCTTTATTAACAACATTAATACATTATCACATTTTAAGTATTAAAAATGTATTTGAAAATATCAATAATTTAAAGAAAAAAACATGCAAAATCAACATGTTATTTAAAAAAATGAATTAGTTACCTACAGACTAAGGAAAATTGATATTGAATCTTCAAAAGTAAAAATACTAATGATTTTTTAGATACTTTTTTTGGAATGTGAAAAAATTGACTGATAATAAATATATTAATATGCAGTTTGGTGAAATTCAAAGTTTAAAATATTTTGTAAGAGGCAAATCATAAAGAATAATATACACCTAACAAGTTTAAAATACTCATTTACAACTACCCCATGCAACCACCACCATTATTTTCATGTGCTTATCAATATAATCAAAATTAACCATACTAAACCCAAATATTCAAACCTAAACAAAGTGTCGACTATAAAATGAATTTCAAAAGATTATTATTCAACCCTATCTATTCATAATTTCCCCAAGTTACACTATGGGTTTTCATATATTTCCTACACAAATACCTAATGTTTTAACCCTTATTTTAATTATTTTTTGTAATTGTTTTAACAAACATTATTTTAATTAATTTTTGTAATTGTTTCAACAAAATTCTCAATTTCGATTACATTAGTTTTTTTAAACTTGTTCAAGTTATTGAAGAAAAATATAAATTGAATTAAACATCTTTATACTATAAAGAACAATTTCTAAAAGTCGTAATTTTTGTTTGAATGTTCCAGCATTGTATATGCACCGCTTGAATAGCAATTTGTACATGTCTACATTGCAATTATCAATTTTCCATTGCAACAAGACTTCGTTTTACTTTCTATTTTTTATAAATCAATAAATGAAAAAACAAAAATTGAAATAAATTTTTTTAAAAATAAACAATTATTTTTGTGAATTGAAGGATTTTTTTATATAACCAAACTTTATGACAAAAGGTTATTTTAATGCATAAAATATGTGATGGTTAAAATTCATAATTAATAGGTAATTTTTTAATTACTTTTAAATTTTAATTTTAATGAAACACCAAATATAAGATTTTGATATTCTGAAGCTAGGAAAACTTATTTTCAACTATTGGATTTAATAGAGAGATCAACATCCATATTCATCCTCCAATTAGGGTAGCAGAAAATTCCATTCATTGTTTTTAACCTTTTCTATCATTTCTACTATTGACCGTCGACTTTTCTTCTTAAGAATGTTGACAATGTTGTAGGGTGATGCTTTATATTGTTTTTCCACAAGAAAAATAAAACTAGAAAAAAAACGTTTTAACTCCAATACTTTCAATCATAATTTTTTAAAATATTTGTTATCATAGTTTCTTACTGTACAGATAAATATGAAACTCTAGTTGTGTAATATAAGAATCGAGTTATTTTATTTAAATGTAAAAGTTATCAAAATGAAATAAAATCTAAATACTCTATTGTTTAACTTAGTAGAAAAATAATTATTAAAAATGTATTTTATAAAAACTATTTTTTTAAACATAAATTTTCTCTACCTTCATTTTAAATTTATAAGTTAACTTTCCATGAAAATCCAGCTCATCATATAATAAATCAGTAGATAAAAAACAATAATTACGGATCAATATTGTCATTTAAAACTTATACACACAGTAATAATAAACATGTCTTTATTAAAATAATTTTACTACAAATATTTATTTCTCTAAAAAATGTATTGTTTATCGATGGAAAAATATAGACATAATTTATTTAGAGGAATTAGAAACGGAATAACTAGTATTTCACTGAAAACAAAAAATATAACTCAGTTTAATTTTTGCAAAGAGTAAAACCCTACATTTTTTCAAATATAAATAATATTATATACAATGACTCTATATAATAGATATTTTAAACAAATTTTCCCTTTTTTCAAGGTATTTTTCATCAGTTTCATTATATATATAAAATTTCAGATTAGACAGTATGAATGAAAAAATACGATTTGTATTAGAAGAGACCTTAAAAGTACTAAGAAAACTTTTTAGTACTTATTGGCATCACACATAATTAATTAAATAAATAACCCAAAAACCAGAACAGCAGTTAGCCGGTGAACATTGGTGAACCCCACCGATTAGATTCTTCTGCCAAACACACTTTTGAAACGGCCATGCCATTTGGACAATTTATTATCGTATTTAACAATAGTTTAATAATTCCACCTAATATGATCATGGTTATAATTGTCATTTAATATTATATTTTTAATAAAAAAACGAAGCATTAAATTTTCCCACATCGTTCATCGTAAAATATGTACGGTTACAGGTTCAAAATCTATAATTTTAATGAGTATCTTGATTATGTCATTTGAAAATTGTTTTTTTTTTTTACCAAATAAAAATATATTTTCATGAATCTAAAAGAAATAAGCATTAAAGAAGTGAAGGTTTAGGGTAGAAATGAATTAAAAAGAAATCCACATGTGAAGTGAATTACGTATTGAATCTGAGGAAGTACAATGTTGTAGGGAGCAAGAACAACCCACTATAAAATCCCACACACCCTACTCTTCTGCTCACGTACGTGTTGAATCTCAGGATTCATAGAAAGGAGAAAAAGAGAGATCTTTTTTGTGCTGTGAAGAAGGGTCTTTCCTTGTTTCTTCGTCTCTTCACTTTTACCATGTCGCTGCTATCAGATCTCATCAACCTTAACCTCTCCGACACCACCGAGAAGGTCATCGCAGAGTACATATGGTTAGTCTCTCTCCCTCTCTCTATATCTCTCATTTTTTTTTTTTTGTGGTTTTTTCTGTACGTACGAACAAGAACACCATGAGAACATGTGAATAGGTTGTTGTTACCTGCATGCTTCTACGTTGTCAGGGACTTATTATTACAGATCCTTTGTATGATCAACGTTGAGAATTGGGTCCAGCTGAATGGACTAGTCTCGTATGACATGATCAACTCTGTTCTACTCTACAATACATGATTTTGTGCCATCCCCTTTAAAAACGACCCTGGAAACTTTTGACCTGAATTCATGAAATCTCATGAACTTAAATATTGCAAGGAGATTACTTTTACCCCTGATTTCCCTTTTCCCCCTTTCCCTCTTGCTGGTGTTCTTGTCATGTTTCACATATTTTGTTTGTGTGATATATCGTATTCTCTCTCGATGTTTCGGCCCCCTGTTCAATATATATATATATATTTTTGGAGTAGTTTTGGTTATTTTGTAAGGGTGGGGGTCGTGTTCCGAATCCGAGATGTTTACTTTACTCTGTATTTTAGTGGCTATGCTGCTGTTTGACTTTACTCAGTTTTTGATTGCTTCAAAGATGAGCTTGCTCTTTTGTTTGTAATTAATTTGAAAAAAGGAAGTGTTTTTTTTCTTCCCTTTATTGTTTGGTTTGAAACTTGCTTTTATGGAAATTTTCCTCTTGATGAATTGTAACGTTTTATTTTTGTTTTGGTAGGATCGGTGGATCAGGACTGGATCTAAGGAGCAAAGCAAGGGTAATTCACTATATGTAGCAAGCTGAAAAAAAAAATTGTATTTGTATTATTTTCTGTTTTCTAACGCAAGTGTAAAATGGATCTGGTACACAGACTCTCCCAGGACCAGTTAGCGACCCTTCAGAGCTGCCTAAGTGGAACTATGATGGCTCCAGCACAGGTCAAGCCTCTGGAGAAGACAGTGAAGTGATTATATAGTATGGTTCTTTAATCCTCTTAGCTAACCACTTTTTTCTTAACCAATACGCAATTTTCTTGAAATTCTATTCTTTACTTATTTGGGTTGGATTCCATACAGCCCACAAGCTATTTTCAAGGATCCATTCAGAAGGGGTAACCATATCTTGGTGAGTTTCTCTTTACCCATACAACTTGTTTTTTTGTAGTAAGTTTAATTTTGATACTGTGAAGGGGGAGGTTTTCACAACAAACACTCTGTAGAAATTACTTTTTACATGATTTTTAAAGTAGTTAATAACCAAAAATCAACAATTTTACTGTGCATAACTTATAATCGGTAGCAGTATAAAAAAATCTTTATATATGGACTATGGTGTAGTCCTCTGTTTTACTCTGTATTTTCACTCCAGGTTATGTGTGATGCGTACACTCCAGCTGGTGAACCCATTCCCACTAACAAGAGGCACAATGCTGCCAAGATATTCAGCCATGCTGATGTTGTTGCTGAAGAACCTTGGTATATGTTGTTTTTCCATTGTTGTTTCTAGTAACCATTTCTAGTTTTCATTTTCTGACTATTTGTTGTTACATGGTTTTTTCTTAGGTACGGTATTGAACAGGAATACACCTTGTTGCAGAAGGATATCAGCTGGCCACTTGGGTGGCCTGTTGGCGGTTTCCCTGGACCTCAGGCGAGTACTCAATTACACACACACACACAACTCATTGTATTATCCATTTCACACTTAACACAGTCAAAACGCGTCCTTAACCCGAGTTGTTTAATGTTGTTGGATGTTTTTTCCTTGGAAGTATACTGTTGTCTCTGTTATTGTTTACACACTTGTTATATTTAATCTGGGGAATAACATTACTGTTTGATTTGTTTAACATGTTTGACAGGGACCATACTATTGTGGTGTTGGTGCTGAAAAGGCTTTTGGGCGTGACATTGTTGACGCACATTACAAAGCCTGTCTTTATGCTGGCATCAACATCAGTGGAATTAATGGAGAGGTGATGCCTGGTCAGGTAAGTTGAAATTGGTATAAATTATGCACTATTTTTCGTACACATCATTGATTAACCCTTGACATTTTCAGCTTGTGTTTGCTTTGTATAATCTATTTTGATTTCTTGTATATTATGCAGTGGGAATTCCAAGTTGGACCTGCAGTTGGGATCTCAGCTGGTGACGAGTTGTGGGTAGCTCGTTACATCTTGGAGGTAGGTGGCACGTGACTACTTCTGGTGTTACTTTACCTACCTTATCCATGAACTAACTTTCTTTCTTGCAGAGGATCACTGAGGTTGCTGGTGTGGTTCTTTCCTTTGACCCTAAGCCAATCAAGGTTAACATTTTTCCCCTGAAGAAACTGTATGTTGATTTTAATCAAAGTAAAAGTTTTTACATCTAATGTCTTTTGTGTTATTAAAAAACCAGGGTGATTGGAATGGTGCTGGGGCTCACACCAACTACAGGTAACATTTGTTAACAGCAAATATAGCTTCGAGTCCATCGAATCAATAAGGAACAGTAACAGTAGTGACGATGATAATATTTTTGCAGCACGAAGACGATGAGAGAAGATGGTGGGTATGAAGTAATAAAATCAGCAATTGAAAAATTGGGGAAGAGGCACAAGGAGCATATCGCTGCTTATGGAGAAGGCAATGAACGCCGTTTGACAGGACGACACGAAACTGCAGACATCAACACCTTCTTATGGGTACGCAACAAAAAAACACCATACTATACTCTTTTGGTTCTACTAGCTTTCCTTCGACACACTTTTCTATGTGGGAACAAGCATTATGGACCCTCTGAACAAGAAAACGACACTAGGGACCCCTTCTAGAAGTTTTTTTCTTTTTAATCATAATAATTTTTATAAGAAATTTGTGGTGTGATGATTGTTGGTTGGTTCAGGGAGTTGCAAACCGTGGAGCTTCTGTGAGAGTTGGGAGGGACACAGAGAAAGCAGGGAAGGGATACTTTGAGGACAGAAGGCCGGCTTCTAACATGGACCCGTATGTTGTTACTTCCATGATTGCAGAGACAACCATTCTGTGGAAGCCATGAGCAACAACACCTGCACTTTGTCTCTTCCTTTGGATTGGGATCAAAAAAAAGAAAGGAACAGTGGTGCTTTTTCTAATTAGGATTTGGTCCTTTATTTCTCACCTCTTTTTAGGATTTGGATTTCTGGTAATTGTTGTGGTTCGCTTGCTTGGGGCCTTGCTTGTTGCTACAACTAACTACCAAGGCTTCTTCATTGCTTTCCATTTCTTTCCCATGTTTTCCGATTGTTATAATAATATCATAAATAATCATATAATATATGAAAGTGTATTCTCATCGTATATAATGTTATTTGTGAGCTGAAAGTTGCAGTTATGAGATTACATAAAATTACATTCCCGTTGTTTTGTTTTGTTTTTTTTTTTTAATTCTCTTCAAGCCGTATTCTTGGTGGATGTTTTAACGATATTAGTTTATTGAAAAGTTTGTAAAAGAAAATTCTTATTATTTATGGCAGGTAATTTATTGAAAAAATAAAATAAGTTGTATTTATAGAGGTAAAAATGAATAGTTACAGGGGTAAAGAAATATAAATAAATTTAAAAGGTAAAGGAAAGTTTGAAATTTATGGCCTAGGATAATAGTAAATGATTGTTTTTGGCCGTTTGAAAACCAAATATTAATTGATGAGTTCTATTTTATGTAAAATGAATTTAAATAAAAATGTCAAATTTTAAAATCTTAGTTTTGACATATAAATGATAAAAGTTAAACATTTAAGATTCCAAGAACAATCTTTTGGAAATAAGATATGCCAAACAGAATACTTCATGAATCAATTATATAAAGGGGAATAAGGAATCATTCGGCCTTGTGTATTGAAGTTTGATTAGTATATTAAGAGCATAAATATTTTTTATATTGTTAATTTTTTAAAACTATTTTTGAATTATAGTAGTTCATGATCTAATTTAAAATTTTCATAATTTTAACTATTTAAACTAATATATATATGATTATTTGTAACAAACTATTCTGTTACGTTTAGGTTAGTTAGTAGTAATACACTAAAATTATAGTTTTAAAGTTTATAAAAACAATAAATATGATTAAATGTATAAATTATTATGAATAAAATGTATAACTTAAAATCTTTAAATAGTAAACCTCTATTCTTAAGCTAATAACTTGAAAACTTTTATATGGATTTTTATCATTCTCAATTTTAGACCTGTCTTTAAATAAAGGGTTAGACTTTGGTTCACATGGGTTAGAGTTAAAAAGGCTCAAAAGACCATAAATTCACATAAACAAAAAAAGATTAGAACCAAAATAGCAATAAAAGTTCTATGGGTGAGACCAACTCGTGGATCGAATGGAGTTAAATTGGTCTCAAGTAAAATGGGATGCACATGAAAGCTATGGGGTACAAAAAGAAATGATTATAAAAATATTGTTTTAGGCCTGAGGCCCATTTTATTTACGCTTGAGGCCCATTTCATTTTACGCTTGAGGCCCATTTTAGTGTTCCCTCGTCTTTGTTTGTAATTAAGAAAATAGTGATTGATTTTGATTCGCATGAAAAATGAAATAAAATTACAAACAATGTTAAAATAATCAACAAATGAATTCACAATGATAAAAGTAAATATATATAATCAGCTAAAAAAAAAAATGAAAACATAAAATGACATCCCCTGAGAAAAGTTTGAAAGCATAAACCCAAACTCCAACTTTTCGAACTCTGCTGCAGCACATCAACAAATCTGTTGTAAATCTTCTCTAGAAAAGATGCTCTTGCGTGTGGCTGCAGCAAATTTGCTGAAAAAACTTCGCTTTCCTGCTTCTCATGCCTTCCCTGCCTCCACGGTAACCACCACAGATGCACTTTCCGGTACGCAAAACCATGCCTACTCTTTCGTCTTAACTCTCTTGACATCACTTTCACTGCAATTTGATGACACCCCTTACATTTTCTCATCAAAAGTCTCTTTTGGGTTTGCTTGTTTTTCACACGTGTATTCAACTCTTATGGTGATTGTGATCATGTCTCTTTTTTTTTAGATTTTAGATGGAGGGTTTTTGTGTAAACGAGTGGCAAATGAAGTATGCACTGTTATAGCACAATGATGTTAATTTCCAGGGCAAGTTTGTGGCAAATCCAAATGCCAACTTTGGTGCCCTGCATCTTTTCTAGTTTCAGCTATTCTTTAGAGAGACGTTAATTTCCTTGGTGCCCATTTTGAGTTTGGTGTTTATTGGAATTGAAAATAGAATAGATAATATTACTTCAGATTTTCACTAAAACCCTTGCACCCACTTCCTAATTTTGAGGAAAGGAACTATTTTTCCTCTTTGTCATTTAAATTTTATATACTAAGGTTTTTTTCATCTCTCATTGTTGACTGTGCTGCATAGGACCGAGGTCGATCATTGTTATTAGTTGTGCACGGAGAACGGTTTTATTATCCTGCAAGGAAGACGACATTTTTCTATTCTTACTTATTGTTTTTCTGTTACTCCAGTTAAGCTCAAACTTCCCCGTTGGTACCAAACTGGTGGACATGGTTGGAGGATAAACCTTAGGGATCCCTGTTTATGGATTGTTATATCTGGACATGTAGGTATGTTTTTTCTTAACTAGAGGCTACTCATGTTTTGTCATTTCATAATTTTAAAATTGTAACGATGCTATCTCTGTAATTCTGTTATAATTATTTCATGTTGTATTCCAATCTTTTGCTGCTAATTTTTACGGAGAAAGTTCTTCCTAGTGACAGGCAGAGAGTAAAGTTGAATCCTTTGGATCAAGGGGAAAGTTCACTATCTTTTAAAATGTTAATCCCTCAATCAATTTATTCTTTGCCTATCAATTTTTTCGCTTTCACTGGCTGCTATTTCATATGCTTATATAGAACAATGCCGCAAAAATCTTATTCAGCTTCCTTTTCTATATTGTTGGGGAAAACTGGTCACTCAAAATTATAGGTTTCATCTCTAAGACACTCCTCATTAAAGACTTCAAGCTTGAAGCAAGGATAAATCTTGCACCCACTTCTATGTTAGCATTAAATTTAATTGAGATAGTAAGGATTGTAGGGACTGAAATCCTTTGTTTGACAATACTGTGTAAAAGAAACTAAGATGTTAAAGTATGGAGTGTGATTTTTTATGTTTGAGTACACTCTCACTTAGCACATTCCCTATATATTAAATACGCTCTTGGGAAACTTAAGAATGTAATTTTGATTGACCTGTCTATTGGATTGGATGATGAGATAAAATTAAGTTGATTTAAGATTTAAGATGAATTGAATACTTGGATACAAAAACAAAATATTAAAGGAAAAATACAAATTTAAATAGTTTGTTTCCTTTTATTTTCGAAATCAAATTGTACATTAAGCTTATGATATTATGTTGGAATGAAGTTAATGTGAAATGTCCTGTGCCAATTGTCCCACATAATTTAAGTTGAGTAATATGATTTTTGTGCAGCAATAACTTTAGGAATTAGTGCCAACGCCACATTTGCAGAAAATGCGACAACTGAAGCATCTTCTAACAATGACCTGGGAGATGACTTAATGGGCTTGAGAAAGATTGAGGATGGTTCTGTCGTATCAAACATACATACAGCAAAATGGAGAGTCTTTACTGATAAAGCGAGAGAATTTTTTCAGCAGGCAGGATGTTTCTTTGTTACGAAGTTCTTTTATACAGCCTGTGTAGTGGAAAAAGATTGTTGTTGACTATCTATTATTTGCCAGGGAAAACTAGATGAAGCTGAAAAACTCTTCCTTTCTGCTATACAAGAAGCTAAAGAAGGTTTTGGCGAGCAAGATCCGCATGTTGCTTCTGCATGCAATAATCTGGTCATTTTACTTGCAATTGACATCGTCACTTTCTTAATTGATTATATTTTTGATAAAGGAGTTTTATAGGAGGGACAAAAGGTATGAGTTCAACTAGGACAGGGCAAGATTACGTACTACTTGAAAAATCTAAAATGAGAGAGATCAAGCGTCACATTATTTATGAGGCAATAAGGCTTTCCAAGCTAAATGCATATCAAACACGATAATCTTTATCAAAATAATCATTAGAACATTTGATGAAAGATATGATTTGATTATATTAAACAGGGAAATATTATATGACTTGATTACATCAAATAGGGAAATATCATAGCAAATATTTATCATTATTAATTATTGATTTTCTTCCTTATTACTGTATCTCTTCATCATTATAAATAAGAATACTTACGTGTGTTGTTTAGGCTAGTTGAGAAATAAAATGACTCTGATAATATGCCTCATTTTGATTATTATTCTTTCAGGCAGAATTCTACAGGGTTAAAAAGGCATTTGACAAAGCAGAGCCATTGTATTTGGAAGCCATCAATATATTAGAGGAATCTTTTGGTCCTGATGATGTACGGTAGGGTGCAATAACTGTTCCCATCATAAATAATGCTTCATCTACTTTCAATTGTATGAAGCTGAGTATCATTACTAGGAATCAGAAATTTTATAAAATAAATGAATGGGAATTGTGATATTATATAGATCTTACGTCAATCAGGTTTAATGCTTATTAAGGGACTTAATTGATGATCTAGAGCTAGCCTGGAAATGGGTCTTGGGAACATAATATTCTGAAAAGGAGGAACAGATGTAGATAAGAAAATACTAGAAAGTTTCAACTTAAGCCCATTGTACCAAATAAATGAAAATCGTTGCTTCAAGATTTGTGGAACAAGCCTTCAAATTTCCTAGTTCCTACTCGATATATAATATAGGCAGTCAACTTTGAATATCTTGTAATCCAGTTTTCCGTGGAAGGATGAAACATAGAGAGGTTAAGACTCCTTGATCTGCTCTACAAATCAAGGACGGGTGGGGGTGGAAGAATAATGTACATATGTGACAAGTTGGATGCTAATGATATGTATGCTATTGCTTGAGAGTGTATGTTTATATATATGGTATAATTAAGGAATATTAGGGAAATCGTACTTCTTTCCACCATTTTCCTTGATAGATTGTTTCTAATCCCTAAATCTGTGATCAATTCTCTTAAAATTGTGCATAAATATGGTATTGTAATTGTGGAATAAACCCATAATTTATATTCTCGTCTAAAGTAGGGACCAAAACCAAAAAAGGAGGTAAATTATAGGGTAAGAAATGCCTTTAAGCTATATATATATGTGTGTGTGTGTATGGACGTGGATATGGATATCCATATTGATTTCCACATATCCATTCTTGTCTCTAATGTTGAATATTTGATCATGTAGGGTTGGAGTTGCTGCTCACAACCTTGGGCAGTTCTACCTTGGACAGAAGAAATTGGAGGAAGCTCGTGTTAACTACGAGGTAATTAGTTGAACTCAACAATCTTGATCTTAGTGTTGTGTTTTTTCTCTCCCATTATTGGATAAGTATCACTTTATTCAACTCTTCTAATTAATATCCATCAATTTTACCCTACTCTCAATAATGTCTTGTACTTTGAACTACAGGAACTAAACCCCACAAATTACCCTATTTTCTAGGACACTCTAATATGGTGTTGTGAGGCAATACTTAATTGAGAAAAACATCGCTGCTATTATCAACCATGTAATTTTTTTCTACAAATTGACAAGTATGACTTACTATTTCTTGGGTCTACAACAAAGTCCCCCACCTGAACACTTCTTTCTCTTAACTCCTAGTCGTGGGTAAAGAGAGTCTCTTAATCAAGACAATAATGAAGGCAAAAGTTGGATAAAAGCCCTTAATAAGTACAGAGTTCTACAAGAGAAGGTCCCCAATGAATTTTAAATGAACCTATAGAAACCAAAACACTCAACTTTTTAAGCAGTTGGAAATCTTCTGAATGTTATGTAATGTTGGTAATTTTGTTTGTACATTTTTTGTTATTCCCTTTTTCCATGCACTTAATCTGTTTGTGACACTAACACAGTTTGATATTGTAGTTAGTCCTACTGCTTTATGTTCTTTCAATTCTAGTGACCACCTTTTCTGCCTTTTTTTTTAACAGCGCGCTTTGAAGGTATGGAATCTAGTATTCTCAGGGAGAGGCTGTTACTTTCCTCTGTATATCACCATGTATTTCATTTTTTATATCTTGACATCCTTTCTGTGTTTGTTGATTGAGGCTGTATGTTGTCTTGATTATAGCATGTGATAATGTCTATTGATTCAGATAAAAAGGCGTGTTCTGGGGTATGGCCATTCAGAATGTTCAGATACAATGTTTCATCTAGGAGTGGTAATTATTTGTCCTTTTGCACTACTACTTTTTGTTTTTGTTTGTTCTGTTAAAGTAGTCTAGCACTGTCTTTAGAAACAAGAAATTTAGATTCTGGAATATTGATCTTCAGATCAAAATAAATAAAAAAAAAGGTAGTGTTTTGGTTAATTCAGTTGACATGCTTCTTCACTATCAATTTCCAAATTTCCACCTTCTTTTTCTGTTTACTATTTTTAATAATTTGGAAAGGAAAATGAAAACAAAATTTGTTTCCACCATTTCCTTTACTACATCTTAGAAACATAAAATTTTATGAAACAGTGGCATTTTTATCTCCACTAGATTGAAAAAATTGAGTTGAAGATAGAAACAGCTTTTTATAGATGGAGTCTTTCACTACTATTTTCACAAAACTTAGACATGCTACCACAAAAGTTTAACCCCAAAAATGAGTGAAAATGTGGATTGAAAGTGGTTTATTTGTTTTAGAATGTGGGTAGAAACAGGATACTGATTTGTCATAGATATTCTCATTACCTGCTCTTTTGTAAAGCTATGCGAGAAATTTTATGCCATAGGTTTTACATGTATTTCTAGTTTTTTTTTCTTCTTTATTTTGAATAAAAAAGGGTATTTCTACTTTCTATTCTTAATAAACTTCTTTTACAAGAAAAAAAAAGAATTGTGAATTAAGGTGATGCATGAAGGAGCAGTGAAATAAGTTTGTTTTAGATATACATGATCAGTCTGTGCCAATGCTCCACAACATTGTAGTATATGAAAAAAATCTGAGATTTAAAAGGATAGTCTATGTAATTTCTCCGGCATATAATAGTTTTCTTGCTTCTTTTAGGTCTAATGCTTAATAGGGGGGTTTGGAATGCAATTGCTTCGTTGTGAACTTATTTTTCTCTTTTTGACGCTTACTGGAAGTTGGAATTTTTTCTCAACGGAGGATCTTATTCTACTGTAATTGTGTTCAGGTTTTGTATCTTCAAGGAAAAGAAAGGGATGCTGAGGTCCTTATTAAGGACTCTATAAGAATGCTGGAGGTATGTGGAACATCGTTATATAACTTAAATTTTTCCCCACAGTGGTAGTTCGTAGTTGTTATTATTATTATTATTATCAGTTGTGCTTAATCTAACTATTTTATGAATGTAGGAAGGTGGTGAAGGGGAGTCATCTGTATGCATTAGAAGACTACGTTACCTCTCACAGGTGGCCTTTTAAGCCTTTTTCCTCGCAAATAATCTTTGATAAAATATAATATCCCTTCCAAAAAAGCATATATATATATATATATATATATATATATATTTCATGCATTGCCAGTGTAAAGATTGTTTTGGGTGTCAACCAATTAGAAATCACCCTATATAACTTTTAAGGTAATTATTACAGAAGTCAACAATCCTATCATACATAACAATATGAAAAACCTTTACACTGTATATTTATATATGTTGGCAAGGATGAAATGTAATATTTATCTTGAATATTTTGCAATTGCTTAGGGGGTAGAATCACACAGTACAGTAATGTTAATATAAACTTGTGCTATACCATGGGAATCAATTTAAGGCCAGTTATAATAGTTATTGGCAGAAAGTTGGAACAATAATTATTATCGGAATTTATAATAATAATAATAGCCGTCAGCAGTTTTGTATTATTAGAATATGTTCAACAGCAAATGTTGTGGGACAGTAAAGGGCAGAAAGTTAGGAGCTGTTTGCAAATTTTTTTTATGATGCTGTTACATATTATTAAAATGTGTAGTTGTGTAAATAGAATGATACATCACGTGTTTGTCTTTTAAGACTGAGAACTAATCTATTTAGGAGTCTGCACTCGGGGAGACAGCAGATACTATTATGTTTTAAGCATTTTATCTCTTTTAGTGATTCTGTTCAGTTAGTGTTCTATCTATAAGTGGAGAAAGGACACCTAAAACCTATTTCACACAATCCAAGTTGACTTGAAGGGTAAAATATTGTTTACATACTTGCTCTCAGACACAACTAGATAATAGATAAAAACTATTCTTGTTTCTTCACCAAACAACCTTTAAATTTGAGAAGAGCTGGTTCTGGGCTCTCTGTAGGGTTTTTTTACCAATTTGTAAGGAGTTTGGTCTTCTTCGAAACATAATTATGAGTTCCAGCATATAAAGCCAAAATGAGTTTGTGCGTTGTTCACCTCAAAGTGGATCTGTTTCTGTTTATTAATTCCCATATTATCTTTCTTAATTATATCTACTTATTGCTGTATTCTTTTAGATATATATGAAGTCACATCAAGTTGCTGAAGCTGAGATGATTCAGAGAAAGATCCTGCATATTCTTGAATTGTCAAAGGTTATTTTGTGAACTTCTTTTGTTTGCTCTATATCAAGTTTCCTGTTCATGATGATGCATGTATATTTAAAAAAATATGTAAAGTACTGAGTATGGGGATAATTTTTTTAGGAAATTGTTTAAGTAAAACAAACTTCTGCTTGATGAAATAAAATAATCCTCACTACTCAAATACAATTTCTCTAAACTGGCTGAGTTTTTCATCTGAATGAATTGGTGGTTGCGGCTTATTTGGTACTTTCTCTGCCACTTTTATGTCATGCCATTGTTAGGGATACAAGGATGGCCTTGACTTGACTAGTTGGTTTCTTTTCCTGTTTCTTACTGTCACTGTATTGAGCAGGCCCATAGATAGGGTGGTTGCACGCTATTATTTTCTGATTAAGAGTTCAGTTGTGATAGAATGCTATTTCTATTCTTGCTGAATAATAGTCAAAGATTCAAGTTATTCTATTTAGATTGACATTTTATTATTAGCATATTTAATTTATTTGATCAAATAACAGTGGGTGCTACTTCATAAATAGACTCCATTTTTTAAACTAGTTAGGAGTTTCATTTCTTGCAAAACAATCATGATCTGATTATTCATAAAACTATTATTATTATTTAACAATTGTGGAAAGAAAGTAGCATAAGTGGCACTGATGTCAGATTGATATTTTATGATGTTCCTTGGTAGGGATTTGTAATCTTTTTCCATTTGCCACTTTCTGTTTTCATTTAGAATTATTTGTGGATCATACTCAATGAAATTAGAAAATGTTGCATGAATTGTTGTCACAAAAATATGTCGTCATTGTCAAAATCACGATGCATTTGGTGTAATATAGGGATGGAATTCCTTGGCTACAGTTATTGCAGCTGAATCTCTGGCTTTGACCCTGCTAGCATCTGGCAATACAAAAGATTCAAAAGATCTTCTTGAAAGGTTGTAATCTTAAATCTGGGAAATTAATTTTAATTTTATACAAATGAAATCCTCAACTTTTTTCCTTTCAGATGTCTTGATGTCAGGAAGGAGTTGCTTCCCAGTGATCATATTCAGGTATGTTTTTCTTTGACAGTAATTTTGGCAGTTCCAATTATGTTTAGATTTCAATTCCCTAAAATTGATTGCAAAGCTGGTGTTTTCTTATTTGAAGAAAAATCATGACGTTTTCTTTCTTTATCCATGGTCAGATTGGTGCAAACCTACTTCATCTAGCAAGAGTGGTAATGCTTGACTGCAGTCAACATAAAAAGTTGGATGTTTCTAAAGCTGAAGCTGAGCTTGACATGGCGAAGAATCATTTGCATAATTCCATAAGGTTGGTATTAGTTTGAGATGCCTATCTCTTTCTCAACTACTTTTGAATATCGAAACTCAAGCAAGTTATCATATGCTTTGTTTCTTTTTCTAGTCACAATTGTTCTTTCTTTTTACAGTGCAGTTTTTTTTTCTGTGTCCATGCCTTTTTGACAGGTGGATTTAATATTTTTATTCATACAACATTTAGGTTGGGTTGGTTCACTTAAGGAAAGGATAATATTTAATTAATTAGTTCTGAAATAGATTTATTTTATCGAATGAGCATTCAACAACTGATTATATTGTGGGGTAACCTTATGGACCTTATTGAATTATATTTGCTGAAGAAAACTTGTGCGTTTTAATTTCCTCCCAACATTATTGCATTACACCAGTAATTTCTTGTTGAAGAATTAGACTGGTCTTATATAACTTTTAATTGTAAACATTAATATAATTTGAACTATCATATTTTGAAGGATAATATTTGGTTTAAGGTGAAGGCATTTGCCTGGTTTGCCCAGCAATTACAGCCATCTCCTGAAATTTCAAGAATTTGTCTAGTCTATAGAATGAAGGACATTTATGATATGCCATTTCTTGTTCCATCTCAGAATTGCACGTGAATGTTTACGGAAGGTATCAAAACAAAAGGACAAGTTAAAGAGAAACAGTGAGCCCGGATATTCTAGAAAGGAAGGCCAAGCTGCACTGGCCATATTGGTTAGTTTTATGGGATTATTTTTGTGATTAAGAATGATTTGTTTATTAAAATATAAATGTAACTTTTTCAGTTGCAATCACTCAATACATTGTCGTCAGTAGAGTTAGAAAAGCAAGAATTGCAGAAGATTCAGGTTAGATTACAAGCCTTGATGGCATTACAACTAGGTTCTTTTCCCAAAGAAATGAGAAAATTGCAAATACAATATTTCTACTTGGTTAAGTGTTGATGTTTTGCTAAGCAGGAAGGGAACATTAACCTCGAGGCTCGGGATGCACTTCTTCAATGCATTTCTGCTTACAAAGAGGTAAACGTTTTTGTCTGATATTTTTTGGGGGATGTATAATCTAATTTTTCAAGTTAATTAATCGTCATATATAATTAATGTACTATTTTGGAACATTACTGAGTAGTATAACGTTATTTCAGGTAAAAAAGAAGTTGATTTTTTTCCTTTCTGAGGAGAGCATTTATATAAGATTTTGTTGATTGATGGTTCCATGTCTGCTAAAAAAATTGAAAGTTATGTCATTGGCTCATCTCATCAGAGTAATCAAATATGAAATGAAGTTCGATTAATAAATTCTTGCTATTCTAGTAATTCCTCATAGAAATTCTGGTGATGAAATATTTGATGAGAGTGCACACATATTGGGAGAATTATTACTGGACATTGTGCTTGACAGTGGCTTCTACAATGGTCCATGATATTAGGAGTCATGGGTGGTCCATAGATCAAAGCCGTTCATTTTATATTACAGAATATTAATCTCTTAAACCAATAAAATGAATGATTTGGATCAATAAACCACCCATGGTCCCTAATATTTTGACTGTCGATGTTTTTTTTTTGACATCTTTACAAATCTGTTGCTTTATGAATTTCATGTAGCATTAAGGAGACAAAATTTTCATCTCCTTACATGCATTTGAGACCATACAAATGATGTTTCATTAGCAAATCATTACATGAAGGGTGTGAACATCTTCCGTGCATTTCTTTCATATGGGATTTTGAAATCTGTTCCATCTTCATTCTTGCTTTGCAGTTTGTATCTGAGAAGTCAATTGCTGATACCCCTGAAATAAAGAACGAGTATCTTTCATGTTTAAAGCGAGCTCAAAATTTGTTTGGACACAAACTTCATTAGAAGCCAAGCAATGAAACACCATGACAGGATTTTTTGTTCCCCGTTTCTTTTATTTATTTTTTATTATTATGTTTATGTGTTTACTTCAATACATAGGCAATTTTTTTGTTGATAAAGGAAATAAGTAAAAAGGGAAACAATGTTACTGAGCATAGAAATACTGTTGTTAATTACACTACCTTTATATTGAACTGTTCTATGCTCAGTTATAGTATTTTCTTTTATATCACTTCAATATACTAGACCCCCATCCACCCCCATTTGATTCCAGAAATAATATTTTTCCGTTCTGGGAAAGTTGCAGTGCTAACATTTCTCTCGACGAAGCCATAATTTTTTCACTGAAAAGCATTTACCCTTGTATATTCTTGTTCTCTAGTTCCAAACATGACACTTCCGAGAGAAAATCTAGTAATGTATAGTAATCATACCTTCAAAGAACGTATCAAACTAAGCATCCAATTGATTTTTAAGTAAAAATCATTTGAAAATTTTGAAGTTGCAACACATTCTTACGATGAGATTATATATATAAAAAAAATTAAACTAACAGACAGTAAGATTGAGAAGGATGCAGTTTACAATTCCCAAAAGAAAAATCATGATGAGAACATAAAGGAAGTGCTGATTGTGAACTTTTAGTAGGGCATATACACACCACACATCTTGAAGTGGTTGGTTTCTGACTGAACCTAAAAGCCTCTAAAAAGGGTTGAAGAATAAAACTCTATTGGTGTAGACAAGTCAGAAAAATACATTGCTATAGGCCACACCAGTTTCTTACCGGAGCCAAACGACCACATATTTAAACTTCTGGTAGGTCCGAAAACCCATATTTCATTAAATGATGTTATTAAAATTCTGACAACATCATTGTGATTTGTGAACACTTCAAAAAAAAAGTTACACACACCATTCCTGACACGTGAAGTTCTCAACCACAACACATTGCATTGCATGGCGGAACATAAATTTTCCAAACACATTCACATTTTTCAAAAAGAAGTAGTCTCATGTGATCATGTCCTTCAAGCTCTTCTCTCTGAACTCTCTCGTTGAGAGAAAGAAGCCTCAAGAAACCAAAGATGAATTGGCCATTGTGAAAGCTGCTGCATGGGCATGGTACCTACATGGTTCAGGGTCTAAAGCAAAGGCCAAGAATGAGTTTGATGTCAAAAGATCTCAAACTGTAGCAAGGCCTTCACGTTACAAGTTAGAAGCTATGAGAATGGCTAAGGAAACACCATCAATTCGCCCCATTAAGCCTCTTCTTGACTCATATGAAGTTCAACGAATTTCAAAGCAATTGGATGGGCTTATTAAAGAGTCTGGCCAGAACAACATTGGCAATGGCTGCAGCAATGCAGATAACAGTGATCGTAAGGATAATGGTAACAGAAGGATGAAGAATAAGCAGAGGATGAATAAAAGGGCTAATATGGTAGGTGGCACTGCTTTATCAGTCAAATGTGTACCTACGGTTAATCTAGCTATGTGTCTGCCAAAGGCCAATCATGCTTTATGATCATTATCTGTTTTCCATTACTAGGTTTTGGTGATTTATATCTATCTAAATTGCATGTAATCCATGTTTCTGTAGAATAAATTTGTTGACCAACATAAGAAATTTAAACTAAGCATATATATGTTGTTTGTAGACAAAGTTTCTACAAATAAAGTGTCGTGCTTAAGTATTATGGTAAAATACATGATTAAAAAGAGAGATTGTGTTTAAAATTGTTAGCTTTTCCAAAATTAAACTCAGTGGTCAACCAATTTTCTTAATAAAGATTAGTCATTGTTAAATTCGGTGGTATTTAGAACAATAACATGAGTTGTCGGAGATTTCACGTTGTTTAAAGATATAATTAAATTAGAATATATATACATATAAACTTCATCTTACAAGATAATTTTATAGGATTAAGTTAGTTTAAAGTTTATTTCTTAACATAGTATTATATTCATCCAAAGTCTATTATAATTAAATTATCTATTGTTGGGTATATCATGTCATCGTCATTAAACCATAATTAATGTTTAATTACACGAGATATATATATGTCTCGATGTGAGAATTATGTTAGAAATTTCATGTTAACTAAAAATATGACAAATTTACACTCATCTTGCAAATAAATTTTGTAAAGCTTAGTTACGTTTGAAATTTGACTTAAAAATAACTCAAATCCAAATAATGTATTTTTCTTTCAAGAATTAACTTGTGTTAATTGTTACGTATGTTTTTGTGGAACATTTGGAAAATCAAAATCTTCATAGAAGAGAAAATAATTTGAAAGGATTTAATTTATAGAATCATTGATAAGAATCACGAGTCAGTGTAACTGAAGAAGTGTAGGTGAATGGTAGCTTGTGAAGAGCCCTTTTAGGGCTCAGTCATGTGATTCCTGGGACTCCTAACCTTACTTCCAATGTAGGAAAGATATAACACGTGCATTTCATAATCTTTACATCAGTGTGTTAGAAGTACCTAAATCAATTGAAGCTCATGTGTTTCTTTCTCTTCAAAGTAATAATTTGTATATCATCACTCAACACAAATGTGAAGGCTACTCATTTTGATAACGCTATCGTAGGTTAAAGTAAATAAACTTTGGTTTTATTGCTACCACTTCTGTTTTGGCATATGGCTTCTATCAATGAAATGAATTTTTCGTTAGAAAGTTTGAAACTATTAAGATTAGTCGCATTGGGTTAAGTTCACACAAACAAAAAGAGTTAATGCCGACTTTATACAAGCGATCCCTTTCATAATGTGAAGTTGTAGAAATCCAATATGATGAGAAATTAATTATCTTTTTGTGATTTGTTGTTCGAAAAAAAAAAGAAAAATTTCCTGGTTCAGTTTGCTTTGTGCCGACTTTATATTTCTTGGATCCCAAGTTTCTCTGTTCCCTTACTTATCTCTTTCAACCATAGCTCAAATTAACCTTAAATTATTGCCACACTCCAGTTGTTGAAAATAGAGAATGTGCCAATGGAGACTTTCTCATAAATATTGTATGCACCGATAACAACCCTTTCTTTGTTGGTAAAATTTATATCTTAATTTTAAAATATAAGGCACGTCTTAGATTATCAATTTATTTCAATATCCTGAATTTCTCATCTTGTTTTAATGTTTTAATGGTGCAACATGAGGGAAGAATTGTTTTTGATGGCAAAGGTTTATTATTTTTAAATTGTTTGATGTAGGGTTGCAGAACTTCATGATATAAATTCTCCTATGGGTCGTGTAGTGGCAGTCCTCTTCTGGTTATTATTTTGTTTTCGTTCTTGCTGAGAAGTGAGTCATGGGATGGTTGTCCTTGAATTCTACCTTGAAATTCCTTTTCATAACTCATATTGGTGGGCAATCTCTGATACCACAGCATGGGCATCACGCCAGTTAACAGCCTTAAATCGTCGTCCATCAGGACCACGAATCATGAGGTCTTTGAACCTCTTCCTTTTCAAACCATCATAACAAAAGTGGGTTTTGTCTGAAATCAACTCTTCATTTATGTCCTGCAATGGCCAAGCAGATCAAGCTTCAACAATAGCAAACTAAGAACCGAAACCAACCTCTTCTCTCCCTCAGAAGAAGAGTGATCTTGTCGTTGATAATAGAGCAAAGTTTCCCCAAAGCATAAAAACATTCAACAATTTAAGAAATACAAATTCAACCAAGACAATGATAAATGAAACCCCTTGGTCCCAAAAGATCAATCCTCTTACAGGGAATCCTCGCTAGTTGCAGGTGTAATTACATTAAGGATTCACATAAATTTTCACATAGATTTTGATTCTCTCATGTGAGATTTTCGTATGAAATATTAATAAGGAGAATGCAATGTTGCTCTCTAGAAACCATGTTGTGTACCTTTTCCTCTGTAAGTGATTTTTTGGCTTTGCTTTTCTCCTTTTCCTCTGTATCTTTTCTATCAACAAAAAAGGTTACAATAGTTTTAAGTTACACAAAAGCTTAAATAATTGTCTTTATTTCCTTTTCACATAAAAACTTTGTGAAAACTTCATTGGACAGTGATATGGTCCTTCTGAAAAGATTGGAGATGGTGCAACATTCCGAGCTTGATAAGATAAATGGAACCTAAATATGCCTTCGATCCTAAATTGCATAGTGGAATTGACAACGCAGATCTGCTGGAGGAACAAATCCTAAATTGTTTAGTTTACCCTAAACAATTTAAATAGCGACCTATGACTACTAGGTCTAAAGACGAGGACCACTTTGTTTTAGCCTAAAGATGAAGGTCATGCTTTACTAGAAATTGCATACATTCACTAATGACAGTGTATGATCAATTATACATTTGAAATGGTTCAACAAGGGTTTAAGTTTAAGAATGTAGAGTGAACCTAATATACAGCTGCAGTTTTATCAAGATTTACATAGATGAGCAACAAATGGCACTTGACAAGTGAATAAAACAAAATAACAGTAACTATGATCTTATTGGATTTAGCCAAAGGATACACA
>Ga0209589_1003406_pt1 | contig 27750 bp, 15 predicted proteins | sample CowpeawhiteBW_FD_187525 | JGI IMG/M metagenome (GOLD analysis project Ga0209589, IMG submission 187525) | Root nodule microbial communities of legume samples collected from California USA - Cow pea white BW (SPAdes) (version 2) | ecosystem: Host-associated > Plants > Roots > Nodule | place: USA...
TATATATATATATATATATATATATATATATATATATATATATATTTATATATATATATATATATATATATATATATTTTGAAACTAAAACAACTTTCTTTAATAATTTAAATATAAGAAAGTACAATTATTTTGTTTTTAACTTATGATTGTTTGTTTTCCATTGCAATATATAAATTATGTTAGATCACATGTTATAAATTAATAGGTTTAATAAAAAAATAATAACAAATAAAAATAAAGAATATAACAAAAAAAATGTATTTAAAAAATAAAATTTAGTGTAAAAATAATAAAAAATTATCATATATATATATATATATTATTTTTCTTACATACTTGTATTCAAATTTATATAAGATAGTGGTCTGTTAATAAAATTCAACCCATTTTCTTTTTACAAAATTACTTAAATTTATATAAATTATAAAATTAAATAATTTAAATATAAAAATTATAATAATGTATATTTAATTTGATCAAATAAGATATCATGATAGATGTTATTATATTCTCATATTCCGACACCATGTCAAAGCGCGTAATAGAGGATCGACCCATTTCATCACATGCCATTGATTCAAACCTGGAGACATTAAACACGCGCGGGAAGAGTCGCGTGACCCAGATGAAAATCCAGATCATGGAGGCAGTTCAAAATAGAGACGTTGATGAAGGGATCGTAGAGTCCAGATCAACCCTGTTTGAATCAGCGGCTGATATTGTCTCACATCTCTCAAAGTGTGTCGTACAGCGAATATAAAAAAGCAAGTATTGAACACCCAAAAAACTTAAAACATTGGCGTCTCTGCTTTTTCCCACACTCTGCTAGGGTTTCAGAGTCGCCGCGCTCCTTCCCTCACTCTCTCCTTTCAACTTGCCCCAACTCATTCATCTCACTCTCCATCGCCGATTCAACTCGCCAACTCGTTGCGGTGAGTTGTCCCTTCCTCCATTTTCTCTTACTTGCTTATTCCCAATTGAAACTTTCTGTTTTTTTACATCAGTGTTGATCCAGTGTAATAGTTTATTTGGGCTTTCACTTTATTAGGCATATTTAGGTTTTCCTTTGTTTTGTTTCTATCAGAACCAGTTCTTTGATTTCTTTGTCAGTATTGTATTCTGTCAGGGTTTTATTTGAACTGGTTTTTATTTAAATCGGGATTCTTGATACACTGTTTAGTTTCACTGTTATGGAAATGTGGAAAATGAATGTGAGATTATTATTTTTGCTTGCATTTTCAATCTGTTGGGATTTTTGCAAATGTTATTTTAATGTGTCAATGTGTGTTTTCTGAACTACTAATGTTTTTTTCTCCATTTTTTCAAGTAGTGAGGATTAGGTTTGTTGCCTTTCACTTGTTTCTTATTGTTACTTTCATTATATGTGGTGTGACATAGGGTTTGTGGGAAAGTTAGGTCAATTTCTTATCAGCGGAGGATATGCTTTTATAATTTTGGACTGGGATTATGAAATTATAAGATTATATTTTAGGAGTAAAATTTTGTCTGCATTATGGTCACATGATTATAGACAAAGTCTATTCATTATATAGTTGTGATTTTTTTAATGTTTATTTATCTCTCTGAAACAAACCTTGAACGTTGCTGCACCTTGTATTGCTTTTTTTTTTATGACAATACTGTACCATTAAATATATATACATATATATATATATATATATATATATATATATATATATTTTCACATGGTTGATTTATCTTTTGTATTGACACTGTATTCTTTTTTATTATTCTTTTCCATTTCTTCTTTGTGCTACACCCTTTGCAATGAATAATGAATTCTAAACATAAGTTGGCTATTTTTCTTCATTCATTATGTATTTTGTTATCTTGTTAAGTTATATTTTTTATTACTGAGAGTTTGGTTGGGCATTCTTTTCATGTATTTAATTCTTTTTTACATGTTTGATCTTTAGATGGCCATGGAGGTTACTCAGATCCTTTTAAATGCACAAGCTGTGGATGGTGCATTAAGGAAACAAGCAGAGGAAAACTTGAAACAGTTTCAGGAACAAAACCTTCCAAGTTTCTTGTTTTCTCTTGCTGGTGAATTGGCAAATGATGAGAAACCTGCAGAGAGTCGGAAGCTTGCAGGTTTAATTCTCAAGAATGCTCTGGACGCTAAAGAGCAACACCGGAAAATAGAATTTGTGCAAAGATGGTTGGCGTTGGACCCAACTTTGAAAGCCCAGATTAAGGCATTCTTGTTGAGGACACTTTCTTCTCCTTCTCTTGATGCACGATCAACTGCTTCACAAGTTATTGCTAAGGTTGCTGGCATCGAGCTGCCTCATAAACAGTGGCCAGAATTGATAGGATCCCTTTTGTCTAATGTTCACCAGCTTCCTGCACCTACAAGGCAGGCAACCCTTGAGACCCTTGGGTACATTTGTGAAGAAGTTTCCCCAGATGTAGTAGACCAGGAACATGTAAATAAGATACTCACTGCAGTTGTTCAGGGAATGAATTCCACCGAAGAAAACAATGATGTCAGGCTTGCTGCCATAAAAGCATTGTATAATGCTTTGGGTTTTGCACAGGCAAATTTTTCTAATGACATGGAGCGGGATTACATCATGAGAATTGTTTGTGAGGCCACCCAATCACCTGAATTGAAGATTAGACGTGCAGCATTTGAGTGCTTGGTAGCCATTTCTTCAACATACTATGAGAAGTTGGCTCATTACATCCAAGAAATCTTCAATATCACTGCCAAGGCTGTGAAGGAAGATGAAGAGCCAGTTGCACTCCAGGCAATTGAGTTCTGGAGTTCAATATGTGATGAAGAAATTGACATACTAGAAGAATATGGAGGTGATTTTAGTGGGGATTCAGATGTTCCCTGCTTTTATTTTATTAAACAGGCACTTTCATTTTTGGTCCCCATGTTACTGGAGACACTTTTGAAGCAAGAAGAAGACCAAGATCAGGATGAGGGAGCGTGGAACATTGCTATGGCTGGAGGTACATGTCTGGGATTGGTTGCACGGACAGTGGGCGATGATATAGTAGCTTTGGTCATGCCGTTTATTGAAGAGAATATAACCAAACCAGATTGGAGGCAAAGGGAAGCTGCAACTTATGCCTTTGGCTCTATTTTAGAAGGTCCATCCCCTGATAAACTTGTGCCGCTGGTGAATATGGCTTTGAATTTCATGCTCTCTGCATTGATGAAAGATCCAAATAACCATGTAAAAGACACAACTGCATGGACTCTTGGACGAATGTTTGAATTTTTGCATGGATCGGCACTGGATACTCCTATCATCACTCCGGCTAACTGCCAACAGATCATTACTGTGCTGGTTCAGAGTATGAAAGATGTTCCAAATGTTGCTGAGAAGGCTTGTGGTGCTCTTTACTTTCTTGCCCAAGGCTATGAGGATGCCGGATCTTCATCCTCTCCGTTGACCCCTTTCTTTCAAGAAATTGTTCAAGCTCTCCTCAATGTAACTCACAGAGAGGATGCTGGAGAATCTCGCCTTAGAACAGCAGCCTATGAAGCCTTAAATGAAGTGGTGAGGTGTTCTAATGATGAAACAGCTCCGATGGTAGTACAGCTTGTTCCTGTCATCATGTTGGAGCTCCATCAGACTCTTGAGAATCAGAAGGTGTCATCCGACGAGAGGCAGAATGAGTTACAAGGACTTCTATGTGGTTGCTTGCAGGTTATCATACAGAAGTTGGGATCTTCTGAACCAACGAAATATCATTTCATGCAGTATGCTGACCAAATAATGGGTTTGTTTTTGAGAGTTTTTGCATCACGAAGTGCAACAGCTCATGAGGAGGCCATGCTTGCCATTGGAGCTTTGGCCTATGCAACTGGAGCTGATTTTGCAAAATACATGACAGAATTTTACAAGTATTTGGAGATGGGTCTCCAAAATTTTGAAGACTACCAGGTTTGTGCTATCACTGTGGGTGTGGTTGGTGATGTGTGCAGAGCCTTGGAGGAGAAAATACTGCCTTATTGTGATGGGATAATGACCCAACTTCTTAAGGATTTGTCCAGCAATCAGTTGCATAGGTCTGTTAAGCCTCCTATCTTTTCATGTTTTGGAGATATTGCCCTGGCAATTGGAGAAAACTTTGAGAAGTACCTGTTATATGCAATGCCTATGCTTCAAAGTGCTGCTGAGCTCTCTGCTCACACAGCGGGTGCTGATGACGATATGACAGAATACACAAATTCTTTGAGAAATGGAATCCTAGAAGCATACTCGGGGATCTTCCAAGGGTTTAAAGGTTCACCAAAAACCCAGCTTTTGATGCCTTATGCTCCTCATGTGCTGCAATTCTTGGATAGTTTGTACATGGAGAAGGACATGTGAGTAAATTTTTGTATATTCTGTTCCTGTCCCATTGTGAATTTTGCTTCTTCAATTTTATGTATTGTTTGTAATTTATGTACTTATTGGTGCTTCTTGTCTTCTCAGGGATGATGTTGTGACGAAGACAGCAATTGGTGTGCTTGGAGATTTAGCTGATACTTTGGGTAGTAATGCTGGCCACTTGATTCAGCAGTCTGTGTCTAGCAAAGACTTCCTCAAAGAGTGTTTATCATCTGATGATCATTTGATTAAGGAATCTGCTGAATGGGCCAAGTTGGCAATTAGTCGAGCAATTTCATTTTGAGGATATTGCTAAGGCTTCTAGTTCGTCTTGCATACATCTGCATTTGTTGCGTGGGGGTCTCAACTGCATACATGAGTCGGGTCATCACCATTTTTGGGCACAGGTGTTCGGTCCTATGGCTGTCTGCATTACATGTCAGCAACATGGAGTCTGCGTTTTCATTTTTATTTTCTTAAATTTATTGTTCTGCATTGCTATGGAGGAAGTCGGTGGGTGATGACCAATCTTTCTGCTACCTTGGCAGAGAAGATGTGGTTTTTACGTACAGGAGAAGAAACAGGTTGAAATGAGAGCAAGAAAAGAGATAGATGTCTGCCAATACCAATATTGGAGTTGCATGAGTTATTGAATGTTTTGGAGTCTATGGTGGCTTAGATATTATGTCCTTTACTTTTTTATCTTTTCCTTTTACTTTTATTGGCTGTAGAGTTGAAACAATCATTTTAGTCCGTCCATGTGTTTGGGATAGATAATGCAACATATCTTAGCGGTTCCTTGAAATTATTCAAATAATTTTTTGTCACCCGCATCAAAGTTTTGATTCTTGAGTATTTTACATTTATATGATTAATGTCGCTGCATCGCATCTACTACACGGGCCTGTTGTGGTCATAGGTTCACTGCTTACATATATGCATGGTTTTTTATGTCAGTGAGTTATTTCCAAATTTTACGGGGTAGGAGCATATGTCCTTGTTGTCAGTGGCGGACATTCACTTTGATGTGGTTGTTTGAATGATCATTATATGATTAAAATGTGGTTCTATGGTTCAAACACCATCGATCAATTTGAAGTTAGTTCTGATTTGGTATTGTAATTTAGTCCCTCAAGACACAACTGTCATGTTTTCGTGTCTTAGGATGTTGTGAAATGAGCGTGTATAGTTTTTCAATATGATAAATTAATTGTCCATATAATACTTGTTTTAATTGTATTTAGGTGATATTTGTTTAGCCGACGGTATAAACAAATTTGTATTTTCATTGCAATGAAATTAAAATTTTATCTAAGCTCTGATCTGTGATGGTTTTATTTGATAAAAAATAGGAACAATTGTTTGGCAAGACATTAAATTCTAACATTTTATAAATTATTGGTTGTTGCTTAGTTTTGTCTCAATTTTACAATTGTACAGGCAACATCTAATTGACATTTTAATCATTGGTCATAATTGTTTTAATTTTCTATGGAAATACTAAAAGTAGCATTGAAAATTTTATTTTGTGTTTTGGTTAAGAAAAATAATTACGTGTTTCAGTGACTAAGTATAGTTAATAAATATAAAGTAATACTTATATTCACAAATAATTATTTGTGAATATAATTATTACTTTATATTTATTAACTGTATACAACTTCATTTTCTAGTAATCTATTTATGTTGTCACTAAAACACTTAATTATTTTTCTTAATCAAAATCTATTCATATTGTCACTAAAACACAATTATTTTTCTTAATCAAAATTTAGTACAGGTAATAAATATGAAGTAATAGTTATATTAAGATTTTAGTTTGAAAATATAATTATTATTTTATATTTATTAACTATACACGATTTCATTTTTTAGTAATGAATTAATGTTGTCACTGAAACATCTAATTATTTCTTTTAACCGGTTGATAAATATAAAATAATATTATATTCACAAACAAATTTTATTTGTGAATATAATATTACTTTATATAAAATAATATTATATTCACAAACAAATTTTATTGGTGAATATAATATTACTTTATATTTAACCGTACAAAATTTTATTTCTTAATAATCGATTCATGTTGTCACTAAAATACATAATTATTTCTCTTAACCAAAATTTTATACGGTTAATAAATATAAAGTAATAGTTATATTCGCAACGAGAATTTCTTATTTAGGAACTAGGAGTATAACTATTACTTTATATTTTTTCATTTCTTAATAATTGATTCATGTTATCATTGAAATACCTAATTATTTTTGTTAATCAAAATTTTGTATAGTTAATAAATATGAAGTAATAGTTACATTAGAAAAAAGTTTTTTTTTTAAATATACCTATTACTTTATATTACTTTATATTTATTAACCGTATATAATTTTATTTCTTAATAATCGATTCATGTAGTCACCGAAACATTTAATTATCTTTTTTAACCAAAATTTTGTAGGAAAGAAAAAAACTTAGGTGTCTCTGCACACGTAGCTTGCTATGATTAAGCTTTAGGGTGTCCTTTTCTCTGACGCAAACCCTTATCTCAAGAAAGAAAATTAGTGGTGTATTATTTTGTACTACACTGTTTTCTAAAATAAAATTAATGATTGAGTCTTGATTCAAAATTACTACTTATTACTTGCATATGATATGACTTGTGCTAACTGAATTATACTAAAAAATTTCCTAATCATTTTAAGGATACTTTTATTGTATTGGTTTTACGAGACGGAATGTACTGTTTAATAGAGCAAAAAAGAAATACTGATATTATATAATGTAATTTCACTTTATTAATTTAAAAAAACATGTTTTTATATTTTATAATTATTAGATAAACTTACTTTTGATTACTATAATACTAGATTAATAAACTAACAATCAAACTTTAAAATACAATTCAATCTTTCTGATGACAAAACAATTGTCATTGAGTTAGAAGAATACTTTATGTTACATAATTTAAAAAAGTTGAAGACTAATTTATTTAAAATAGCGTAAAATAAAATAAAAAATTAGTTGTAATTATAAGAATTAGAAACTTATCTGAATTAAAAAACTTAACTGTCCCTAATATTTTTTAATATATTTTTAGGGTGTGTTCGTTTGAAGAGATTCAATAAATAAGCTGATTTGGAGAGATGGATATAAAATTTATTTTGTGTTCGATAGAGATGATTTGCGATTGATTGCAGCGATGAATTTGCGAGATAATACCAAAGTTCCATCAGCTTCAAACTGTGAAGATTTGCGTGCATTATTCATCATTTTACCTTTATATCCCTCTTTGTATAATAATAAAACTGATTCAAATTCATGATTCGTGATAAAAAAAGAAATTTAAATTCGTGATGATGAAAAACAGAGTTTCGTGTATATATATATATATATATATATATATTTGTATATTTTTTTTATATTCATAAAAATTTTATTTTATTTTAAAATTTATATAATTTTAATATTTCTTTTAATTCGTATTAATTATTTATAACTATTTTTATAACATTAAATTACAAAATTATTCTCTTTTTTCATTAAGGGTATTTTGGTAATTTTTTAAATCTATTTATTTTTACAATTTATTTTATCCATCATATCAATCAAATCTTTCACTAACTTCCATAAAATTTATCTCCAAATCTACTCACTTTACCCTCTAAATCCACTCAAAAAAACACACAAATTCATCTACCCAAATCTATACAAATTCATCTTCACACTCTCTCCCAAATTCATTCCCCCAAGTGAACACACCCTTAATCTCTATATTTTAGTTGTATATTTCAGTGATTTTATATGGTGCATCAGATATTTTAGAAATATGTAAGGGTAAAGGAATGAATATATTGTTTTTCGATCTGGTTTAATACACCAAGGTCTTTTTATTTTCTAAAATAAAACTTCAATGATATTATGATATGTAATAGTTAAGTTTCTATACAAGTGGAACTTGATTCTTAACAGTAGATTAATTAAAGGTTTCGAAGATGTTGAAGATGTTTGGTTGCGTACTGGGTGACAGAACACAGAAAAAATGGAAGTGAGGAAAATTGGCTACTACTTATTCAACTATTAGTACACAGAATATTTTAAATTTGTTCTTATAGAATACTAAACACTATTTTTAATTCTAGTATAGTTAAAATAATGGAAGAGGACTCTAATAAATTAATGCACACATTTAAAAGTTGGAAATGATCCTATTAAAACCCATTAACCTTCCCTCCAGATTTAACCTCCATATTTAATAAAAAAATAGAAAAATTAAATAAATTATTTATTAAAAATCCACTCTGTTCTAAATGTCACAGTAATAAATCTAATTTATTAATAAAAATTTAACAAATTAAAAGATGTCAAAGGCGCTTTTATTTATGTAAAAAAAATTAAAACCTAAGTTATTTAATAGAGAAAAATGATATTTTAACCTGTAAAATTTAGACAAGTTTCTTTTTCATTCGAGATGATATATTTTAATTGATTTTTCATTTTTTAATTTTTTATACTTTAAAATTGTTTAAAAGATCTTATCTCAAATTATAATAATAATAAAAATTGTAAAAATTTAGTCATCAAAATATTATTATTTATCTAATAAAATTATTACTATTTTTGAAGAGGTTGAAGAAGGAAGAAAAAGGGAATTTTGAAAATGAGAAAGTGAAAAATGACATATAATCTCTCCTCCACATCCTGGTTGTTGAAGAGTTGAGTGTAGTATGCATTCCTCACCTCATCACTGTGTTCCCTCTCTTCTCTATGTGACTCGCACTCACAACAACACATTCTCACTCTCTCCCAAACCCTAACCCTTCAATTCCCAATCAATGGCCATCCTCTCTCAATCCACTGCCAGTTTCTCACCTTCCTTCGTCTCCACTCGCTCCGATTTCACTCGCCTCACTCGCTTCCCCTGCCGCGTCACCTTCCGCCGCGGCCTCGCCGTCTCCTCCTGCTTCAACTCCTCCAAGTCCCCTGGCGCCGGGGGGTTCCTCTCGCCGGACAACGGCGGCGAAGTCTCATACGAGCTGCACCACGACTTCTCGCCGCAACGCCGCCGAAGTGGCTCGCCGGTGTTCGTTACGCTGCCGGTGAATTCCGTCAGCCGGGAGGGCGGCCGAGTCTTGAGGCCCAAGGCGATGATGTTCTCGCTCAAGGCGCTCGCCTCGGCCGGCGTCGAAGGTGTCGTGGTCGAGATTTGGTGGGGCTTGGTTGAGAAGAACAAACCTAGGGTTTACGACTGGAGAGGGTACGAGGAACTTGTTGCGATGGCATGCAAGTGCGGCCTCAAAGTTCGAGCGGTTCTCGCGTTTCATCAGCATGGCGCGGGACCTGATGATCCCAATTGGTATGTGGAAATTGGATCCCCACGTTAGCCATAAAATGACCAAAACAGTGTATAAACCTGAGGATAATCTATAATTTACAAGCTAGCTCTTGTTACCGAACTAGTTTTACACTCAAATACTTAGATGATATCTGAACATATGGATGTTGTTGTTTTCACACATTCTTAGATGATGTCAAGACCTATCCTGATATTGTTGTTGTACATATAGGACTACCTATGGTTATCTAGTGCTACAACCTTCGTTATGTTTAGTCCTGTGAGGGAGTGTGGGAACTTTATCTTTGACTAGTGATATGACTAGAATAGTGTATATAAACAGGAAACAACCCTTACCTTAGCTTTTGGAGTTGAGTCAATGTCCAAGTACAAATTGTAGGAGTAATTTCTTTTTCTTATTATGTGATTTAATAGTATGTGGAAATAATAATTCTGGTTGTGTAATTTTTTTATTCAATACTGTATTGACATTTGCCCTGGGTTTTGTGTTGATCGAAGTAGAGTTGATTTGGTTTATTTTGAATTATTATTACTATTTTTGTAGGTAGGAATTGTTTCCTAGTCATGAGCCTCATACTCTGGAAGTTTGTCCCCCTTGTGTAGGATACCGCTTCCTCTATGGGTGCTTGATGAGATAAAGAAAGATGTCGAGTTAGCATATTGTGACCGGTTTGGAAGAAGAAATATCGAATATATTTCCCTTGGATGTGATATTCTTCCTGTGCTGTGTGGGCGTTCTCCTATTCAAGTGTATGCTGATTTTATGAGGAATTTTAGGGACACTTTCAGGTCTTTGCTTGGTGTTATAATTACAGTAAGGTTCTATGATGAATTTGGTTTGTTACAATCCCACAAGGGTTCAAATTCCAGATATTATTATTATTATTGTTAGATTTGTTGTAATTATTTATGTCATTCTGTTCGTGTTGCAGGGTGTACAGATTGGCATGGGTCCTGGTGGTGAACTAAGATATCCTTCCTTCTCTCCACAAGAGCCGAATTTGGCATGGTCTCAAGAACTTGGAGAATTTCAATGCTATGATAAGGTAGGTAGAAGATTCAGATTTAGGCACTAGTGTTTGTTGTGTTATTGTTGCTCTGTATTATGAGAAACTTAAGTGGGGTTAGTATTGTGCTTGACTTTCCTTCTGTCTTGCTTGCCACTTGCCAGTATATGCTTGCTTCTCTGAATGCCTCTGCAAGAAATATTGGAATGCGTGAATGGGGAAATGGTGGCCCATTTGGTGCTGGAAGTTTGATGCAAAATCTTGAGCATACTGATTTTTTCAAAAATGATGGTGGTTCTTGGGACACACCATATGGTAAATTTTTCCTTGAATGGTACTCAGGTATGTTGCTGCTGCATGGGGAAAGGATTTGTAGGGAAGCTGAAACTATATTTAGGGGTACAGAGGTCCATATATCAGCAAAATTGGCTGTCATTCACTGGCACTATGTCACACAATCCCATCCATCAGAGTTAACTGCTGGCTATTATAATACTTTTAACCGGGATGGATACTTATCCATTGCTCGCATGTTTAGTAAGTATGGATTCTCAATGTGCTGCTCCTGTTTTGAAATGCAAGATGCAGTAATGCAGAAGATCAATCCAGATGGTAGCCCTGAAGGTTTTCTTAGACAGCTTTTGTTGGCTGCTAGACTCTGTGACCTAGCACTTGAAGGTCAAAATTTTTCAACTAATTTGGATGATGGTGCATTTACCCAGGTGCTGAAGATGTCAAAATTTTACTCGAATGGGATAGAGAAGCGGCCTTTCTCGTTCAACTTTGTAAGAATGGATAAAAGATTGTTTGAATCCCGAAATTGGGATCGGTTTACTCGTTTTGTAAGACAAATGTCTAATGGAAATATTTTTCGAGCCAGATTATATTCTGTTGGTGACACACGGTTTAAGACCGCACCAGTGATGCCAGAGGCGAGATTGTTGTACCACCTATATCAGTACTCTTGAAACCAGTCTTGACCTTTGTTCTTTAGGCCTATTTAATATCACTGCATTCGTTGCAAGAAAATCTGATGACCTCTGGTCTAATGTTGTGAAATGTGTAGTAACTGCTGATTCTTCAAATGATTCTTTTATTGCTTTCCGGCAAGAAGTTACTTCCCCTAAGGTAAACACATTATATTTGCCTTCCAGTTTTTTTAGATGGGTGGCATGTTATATACTTAACTGTATTTGGAGTGGACAGAGATATAATTTAAAACTAGTTACTGCTGAAATTTTGAGCCCTTCTTTCTAATGTTCTGTTGACATGAACTCCTGGTATGCTGGTTTTATATAGCTGTGATATGCATCTTAATATCAATTGACTGCTGATCTCCTTTCTCTAACTTGTGCACATTGACCACCACTCTTGTTACAATGGTGATGGTAAATAGTCATTGATCTCTGGAACTTATTTTCTATGGAAAATGTCAGTGCGTGCACGATGGGTGGCAAAATATGTAGAAAAACATAATGTAACATTTTTTGTTGATGTTTAGTGTTTAGATGCACAACATAGGCAATTTTGGATTTGGTGCTGGGGGGTTGAACCTTGAGGACCAATGACACTTCTTGGGGTTTCCCTTGTCATGAATTAAGGGTTTGTCCATTTCCATGAATACCTTTCACTTTTAGGTGTTAAGTTAACAACTTGTCCAATTTCCGGCTTATATTTTTGTACTTTTTATATACGTTTAAAATCATACTGTGAAGCAAGTATTATGTATCATCCATTGTTTTTTAATTTTCAAGAAAATAAATTGCATAGTGTGACAAATTTGTCAAAAAGTTTTGAACTACGTGGAGTATGGGTAGTTAGTTTAGAATAAATTATGTAAACTAAAACTACACTCCCACCAGGCTTGGAGCTACTGTAACATTAACTAACCCAGATCATGAAATTGTTAAATAACAGGATCTTATCAGTGCTGAATTTTGTAGTCATGTCTTATATTAGTATATGCTATCATATTATATGCATTCGATCAAATTATCACAGCATAAAAATATTTTTTTATAAGATCAAGCTATATTATTCTTTCACTTGATTTTTTACTTCAATTTAGTCCATGGTTAGTATGTAATCTAAATGTTAATAGATGTTAAATGTATTTGAAGTGATTATAATGATGAGTACTCAACGGCGCAAGATATTTAATAATGAAAGTTAACAATAATTTTTATTAAGTATTATTTTAATAAATATATAAATGTTTTTATTAACAATTAAATAATATACTAATAAAGTATCAAAATTACTTTATTTTGGAAAATTAAAGATCATCTGCAAATTTTAAATTTTATAACATCAAATAATTATAGAATAAAAATTTTATATTCACGAAGCTAATTATGAGATTCTCTTTGACAATATTTTTAGTCTCTCATTTGTGAACTAAATCCGTAGAGTTTATTCTTTTGTATTTTGCGGTGTTATATGAGTCTCAATTATATTAATTATTTCTTGTCAACATTTTCTCAAGTGGTGGTATCTGTATAATTATTTTTTCTATATATTAATTTATATATTGGTTTTTAAGTCAGCATTTATGTTACATCATAATCAATGATAAGAAGGATAAATACCAAATGCACCCAGGGATCCCACATTTGAACCAGTGTACAGAGAAAGTTCAAATTCCCTAAACCGGGTGTACACATAACAATATTGCGAAATAATGTTTATTGGTGTATTTACAAATTTAATTTGTTAATTTCGTATACTTATAAGCTTGTTCAGTTGACAAAACATTAATAAATAATACTTATTTTTTAAAATGATTGCAATAAAATAATCATTGTAAAACATTTAACATATGAGATTAAGTTTTTATTATTTTAGGTCATGTCTCTATGACTGTGAAGTTATTATGGCTGAATGACTGTCATTGTGTGCCTTTGAGCATGAGTACAGTACTGCCTACTCAAACAGCTGTTGCAAAATAACTTTTTTTCTTTTTTTTCACCATAGGTTGCCTCTCTAAGCACTTATTCCTTACGCTAAAAGATTGAAATAAGTTCTAATAAAAAAAATAGGTATTTGAATAGAATCCAACTTTTACATAAATAATAAATATGATAAGAACAACGACAACATTCTTGAGTTTTAAAAAGATTGCGGACTTAATTATATATATATATATATATATAATATAAATAAAAACAACACAAACCGAGATATAACATGTTTTTAACATTTTTGATATACTGATGAAAAGAATCTAATTAAATCAATATCTCAAAAGTTAAGAATTAATTAAAACAAAAATAAAAACTTATTACCAAGTTTTTAATCAAAATTGAGATGACATGAGTAATTAGATATTTTTTTTTTATAAAGTAATGATTCTTGAAAAAGAATCTTAGTCAACAGGAAAACCACAAATATAAAAGAAAAGAAAATTTCAACGATCCGTAACACAGTGGTTGTTGCATGTATTCTGAAAATCCCATGGATATTGTTGATCCATCAATATTGATTTGGATTTTCAGCAACCCTAGTTCAACTCGGTAATCATGTTCCCTTTGAAACCAAAACACCCTCATCTTCTTATGACATTGCATACCTCTGCATGAAAGAAAAAAAAAAAACACTATATTATTTCTGATAGGTTTCAGCCACAGAGGGAATTGTCACACACTTAGTCAACTTTTTTTTTTTTTTTTTTCTGGGACGTGTCTATTTAGATATATTGATATCTCCAATTCCAATATTAGCCGTTGTGGTATAGTGTCTGTGGGTACTATTTAGTGCGTGCCACCTCATTTCGACCTTCAAATCATTCGTCATATTGACTTTAGCAGAAATATTCTCTACAAATTAATAAGCATGTTAAAATTTATCATTCGTTTTATTTTTCTCATGTAGCATGATTAGTTTGTAAAATTGATGGTTTCCATTGTTTGTACATGCTGAGATGATGCTCCGACATGCCTTATAAATGACGTGTTTCATATGTATCGGATACCCGATACTTATACGATATTTGTAGGATACAATATGTTCAATTTGAAAGATATTTTTTATTTTTGGCATGATTTTTATTATTAAAATAAGGAATAAATCTGATTCTATCACTACTTTTTGCATATTAGATATTAGATAGATAGATTGAATTCATTTTTGTGTTAATTGACAGTTTCAAACTTAACATGTATATACATATCGTGTTCCGTGTCCTATGTTTTTTCAATTTAGCCGTATCTCTATATCCGTGTCTGTATCCGTATCCATATCCGAACAATATAGGCTGAGATTGAACTACAATTTTCTGTTCTGATGAAATATTCTTTTGTTGCCCAGAAACAATATGTTGTACCTATTCTCTGTTTTTTTCTATTTAATCTTAAAAAAATTAAAGTAAATAATATTCTTACAATGACACAGCTGGAAAAGAAAAACCAGCATGAAAATTACACATCATGATAATGTATAAGCAAAAGGTTGACAATGTTGAATGAGATTACTTCTTATCAATAACAAAGATTTAGATTGGACAAGATTGTTTATTAATCTATACTGATTGAGTACACAATAGAAGGGTCAATATGAGCCGAGAAAAGCCAAGCAGAGGTAGCTAGTGCAACACACATGTAAAGTGCTAATTTGTGAGTTACTTTTGGCATGTAGAATGAATATTTTTCCTATTCAAAAAAATATTTTTGGTCCATTTTTAACTTACCATTTCAATTATCTTTTAATTATTTTTTTTTTATTTTTTTTAGTAGTGTGATGTGATAATTTGAGGGTGATTGGAATGGTGGGTTAAGAATCAATAAAAAAGAGTGAGTCAAAATATTATTATCCTAAAAAAAATCAATAACCAACAAGCATGTATATAAAAAGTAATGTTGAATTTCTAACTAATGTTTGGACTTGCATTTACAATTTATGTATATCGTTATTTTTATATCAAATTGGAAAATGTGCGAAAGTTTCACATAGTAGCGGTTAAAAATCTAAGTGTAAGTCAAAGTTTTTCATTGAGTAAAAATAAGAAAGTTGAATACTATATAAAGATGAAGGCCCATCATCGTCTTAATATTTTAAGTTGAGAGTAATATCAATTTCTTGTATAAATGTACTCAGATGTGTTGTATCTCCATGATGAAACCCCTTCTAAAATTACCTGATAGTAACCTCATCATTGATGCAGAAAATCATCAAAAGACATGTATAGAGATATTTTTACTTCCTTTAGGTTCACTTTACATGATCTCAAAAAATAGTTAAAATGAAATTAAATACACATAGTAATTGTTTAAAACCAATTTGATGAAAACAAGTTAATTAAGTTCCATAAAACTATAAAGTTAAGAGACAGTGAATAAAGTTGACTTTACCCACATGAAAGTCCACAATCCACATGTATCCTGAGATTACTTTTTTTTTTTTTACTTTAGTTTCAACTTACAAGGCCAATTTTCCCATTCTAACCTCCCTCTCTCTCCCTTCAAAAGAAAAAAGGGTTCATTCATCAATTCTCATTCACTTTCTCATATAAAAAAAGATCCGTATTCTCTCATTTTCTGTCATCTTCAAAGTTCAAACTCTTCCTACAACTTTATGGATCCTAAGCTCAGATTCTCTGTTGTCATCTTCCTTTTGCTCTTTGTTGAACTGTCTCCAGGTAAGCATCTTCTGCACAAACATATATTATATTATATATGCTGTCAGAATAAATCACAACTAATTAATTATTCAACCAAGTATTCATTTTCTGTGAATTTCTTGCAGCTAGAGTAAACAGCTTGAGGATGAGAGTGGATGTGGTAAAATCACCAACCAACAAGGTAAAGTATTCATCACATGCAAACAAATTTTTAAATATCAGATTAACAATTCATTTATTCCTTACAAAGTACGTAATTGTGCTTTACTATTGCTTAATCAATCAATAATCACAAGTTTAACCATCTTTTAATCAGTGCATATACAATGAACACCGATTAGAGAGATAAAAAAAAAAGACTAATACCGAAAATAAGACAGATTTACCGTATATAAATAGGTGTAAATATCGTTTTATAAGTTGATTTTGTAGAATTAAGTTAAACTAAAATGAAATCATTGTATTTGGAAATATGTGAGCCTAATTAACATTACTCAAATTATTAATTAAATACCTTTTTATTGTTGAAGGTTTCTTTTGAGATGAAGGGAAGAAGGGTTTTGAAGCTTGACACTGATGACTACAAAGAATATGGTGCTAATCCACGGAATGATCAAGGAAAAACCAAGCCTCACGCTTGAAGTTAACCTCTTATGCTGCATTTTTAATACCATATTATATATATTTGCATGGAATGAATAATTCAAGCCAGTTCACATTTCTGGTTTCTGAAAAGCACAAGAAAATATATATGTAGCAATACATACAATATATATATATATATAGGTATTTATAAAAGTTGACAGCAGAAGATTTCCTTCTTCTATAAGAGTTTTATGTTTCTGTAATGTTAAAAGGAAATGCTGAAATATATTTAAATACCAGAAACTGTTAAAATTTGTATCGAGAAAATTTATGCTTTTTCTTCATTTCTTGTTTAATTGATCTTTGATGATTGTTGATGAATGGCTTGTTTGGTTTCACAGCTTCATATACATTACTATTAGCAGACATAATCTGTGTTTTTGTGGTGAGATTCTAACTGGTAAGTGGTAATGACGTGTGTTAAAATTGGTTAAATATATTATTTACTTAATACTACTTTGGATACACTCATTTATAAATTAACTCTTATATTAAATATTACAGGACGGATACCATTAAGATTTAATTAGGTTTTTAATCTATAAAATTTAGAATAATTATTTATGTTCATATTCCAAAAATTTAAAAAGAAATTATTCTCTCGAAATTGGAAAAAAGTTATGATTTTAATCTCGAACAATATATTTGAGGAACAAAACAAAGTTTTAAACTCCACAACGTATACTTTATAAACCCTAAATCTTGAAATATATAATTCCTTTAAAACTCATTTCTGTTCTTCAAATTGATTAAATATTTCGGAACTAGTTTTTTTTTTAATTTGAGAGATTCCATAATTCAAAGATTAAAAATATAATTAAATTTAAAATTAATATTATAATTTTTGTCTCCTCTTTTAGATCCAATAACATGATATATAAGAGATACTGAAGTACGTAGAATGAATGAGAAACTAATAGCTAATTCTAAAGACAATAGAAATATAACATTGAATTGAAAATTCAACAAATGTTGTTTAACATATAGTGAAAGAGAGATAAAAGAGAAACAAAATATATAAAAAATTATATGCAAATGATAATTTTATATGTTTATAAGATTAATTTAGCTTAGGTTAAGTGTATTAAAAAATTTATATAGTATCGAATAGATTTAAGTAGTAATTTATCTTGTACTTGAAAAATGCAATGATGATGAGTATAGAATTGGAGCAAAGATAGGAAGTCAACTTCATAGCTAGTGCAGTGGTTTCAATGATGTGACCCTCAAAGTTCTCTACATCTCAAATTTTATGTTTTCATTATTAATTAATATACTTCATGATATATAAATAAGAAGATTATAAATTTATTAACTTGAGATTTTATATTTAAAATAATGTTCTGCTATTTTATATAAATTCGATTCTGATTCATGGGTATGTTTTGGTATTTTTCTTAGAAAAAGCTCAGATGTTATTAAACAAAGAAAAAAAAAGGATAAACAAGTTATTGAAAAGCTAAATTAAACATAATTTGATTTCATAAAAATGAAGTATATATCCGGAATTTGGTGTAAAAATTCAAACATAAAAATTAAATCATTGAAATAAGAATGTTTGACTTTTGCGTAGAGTTATTGTAAATACTTGTTAATTTGATTAGTGTGTGATTTTCCAGGTCTGACACTAATTAATTGAGATTTAGTTTTACTAATTAAATGTTTTGCAATAACAACACACCTACTTGTATACTTACAGTATGATATAATAATTAATTAATTAATTGACATTTGACAGTTCAACCTATAGAGTTCATCTGCAAGATATTATTAGTTGAGCGATAATTATTGATGTTTTTTTTGGCTTTTAATCTACTGTTGATTACTGTGTGCAGGGATCAAACTCACTAACTAACAAATGGTGGTAACCATAAATAAAGTCAAGGGTAGATGCCACATTTTTTAATTGAAAAATTATAAACTCTTAATATTTGAGATGGTACACAAAATCCAATCTCTAACAACCACAAATAATGTGCACAAAATTAACGACCCTATACTTTACCTTTATTTAGCAGGTAGAGGTAGATTCACCTGTGACAGCATCCATGATAGAAACTAAAATCAAGCTAATAACTTATCATTACTTTAGCTCAGTTGACTTTAGATAATATCTAATTTTTACTGAAAATTAAAAAATCAAAAACATATTTAATTAATCACAACTTATTTAATAGACTCTTATGTATTTAAAAATCTAAAGATAGTGAAGTAATTCTTATGTATTTAAAAATTTAAAGATCGTGAAGTATTAAATGAGTTAAATATGTTTAAAGAAGTGAGCCAAAGTTTACAACAAATGACTAATTTCAATGAATGTTTTCAATGAATGTTAAGAGAAAAAATATATTTAATCCGTGATATATAGTAACATCCAGCTTATCCAATAGAGGATTTTATCTTTAAAAATCTAAAAATTGTGAAGTAATAAATATATCAATTAAATATGTTTATAGTTTTTAAATTTATATGTAAAATTAAAATTCATTTTAAGTTTTCATGTATTAAAAAATATTTCAAATTACATTTAAACATAAACAATTCAAACGCTACTAAAAGATTATTGGACACATGAAAAACAAAATTTAAACATCATTTAATTAAAATAAATGTATTTATTTACTTCAAAAGTTTGAAGATCAATTTTTTTTATCGTTTAAAACATAAACAAACTCTAATTTAAAATCAAAATGTAAGAACTAAAAATATAATTAACATAATATATAATACTAACCTATATATATAGTCTTGTTAACGAAAATCGAATTAAATATCATGATACAAATATTAATAAATTAATATATATATATATATATATATATATATATTTAAACCTTAGAAAATATTATTAGAATCATGTTAGAATAAATATCCTATCTAAAACAAATTTGCTGCTGGGTAAATAAATAAGACTAAAAAAAGTAAATAAGACAAAATAATTATGAATAAAAAAGTAAATGATAATATTTGATACAGAAAATAAATTATGCAAACCTATATTTTAATAAAAGTTATAAATTTAAAAGAATATTCCATTATAAACAAAACTAATAATAAAGAAATAACACAATTGAATATTTTAATAAAAGAGTTCATCATCTTTCTTTTAATTATCGTATCTATAATTAACTATGAATGCCATATAAATCTTTGTTATTATCTCATTTTTTTTTTGTTTCTTTTTGTTTTCTTCATATATCCTCAATCAAATTATGACTTATCCTTCATTTCTTCATCAGAAGGTAGAGGCAGAAATAAATAGGTGAAATAATAGTTTCACCTACTTCATCATGTAAATTGTCAGAACATATAAGGCACACTGCAAATTCTATTATTGCAGTATGGTTGGTTTTTACTTTATGAATACTAAAAATTAGTGAAAACAGCAATTTTACTATTCCCTCATGAAACATATATAATTAATAAATTACGGGAGACGAACCAAATAAATAAGGTAATTTTTATTTTAAATTATAAGCAATTAAATAAAAATAGTTATCAATAAATTTGGATTCATTAATTTTTTTTCCCGAATTATTTTAATAAAAGTTTCATTGAATCCACCCATTAACCATTTTTTTTCACGATTGAATATTTATTTCATCCATAAAATAATATATTTTTTAAAAGTTAAATTATATTTCAAAAAATAATTGTAAGAAAATTTAAAATATATTCTTAAAACTTTATGAAAAACTAAATTTAAGAGATTTAATTATAAAAATTAGTTGCGTTAATTTCAATATTTAAGTATTAGTAGAATAAAACCTAAATGTTTATAAAATTAAATTGGTGAATTTAATTCGTTCCTTATATATTTTCTTCATAAATGAGTTTAGCTTAGATTAACTAAATGAAATGAATTATTTCATCATTTCTAATTTAAATAGACAAAAATAGATGTAGAATAATTTTAACAAGTTTTATGGATACATATCTATTAGTTATATACATAAATAATAGTTACATAAAAAATATATCGTAATATCTGTATTATTATTTTTATTCAAAAAAAGAAGAAGCTCTTTTTCATCTATACAAACCTGAGATCGAAAATTTGATAAATTACATACTTAGTAATCAAGTTTTTTGTAAATTATATTACTCTATATACCCCCTCCAAATGCCATAACTTTCCTTCATAATTGATAAAAAGACAAAGAAAACTTAGCAAAGAAAAAAAGAAAAAAAAATATATAAAGAGAAATAAATGAGCTATATTTATTTCGTAAGACTTCAATAACTAATTCAACAAAAACAAAACCAAACATTCATTACAGTTTTTTTAATTTAATTTTTCTTTTTAATATTTTAGTATATCAAATTATTTAATACTTAAAATAGATAAACAATTAAAAAATTCATGTCCAATTTTATGGTGTATATTCCCACTTTTATTTATTTTGCCTGTTTTTTAATTCCTCGCGGTTGTCTTTTATTACCAAATAAACAATCAAGTTTCGACAATTGGAATGTGTACAGTCATTGCACTTCCTCGAATAATATTTATCAGACCATATTTAGAAAATGAGAAAAATAATAGGAAAAACAAAAAAAAAAAGGAAAAAAACAAATGAAAATTTTCCGTTTGACTAATAAATGAATGCAGAATAATAAAGTTTACGTGGGACCAAATATTAAAACAATCTTCAGAGTAGATTCTAATTTAAAATTTTCTACTTTTTCATTAAAAAGTAATTATAGAACCAAACCTAATTTAAAAATGTAAAACAAAACATAAGCTTAATTTCATAATTTGTCTTATATTATAAAAGAAGATTAGTTTAATTGCGTGATTTGTTTTGGATGCATATATAATTAGAGAAAATATAATTTAAAACGTGGTGAGGTGGCGAGAAATTGATTACTGTGGTTAATAAATATTAATGACTAATAATTAATAATCAGAGATGACGGGCGTTGGGTGAATCTAACGGAGGTGAGTTGTTGAATTACAATAATGACCCCGAGAGAAAGATGGAGAAGAAGAAGAAGAAAGAAAGTAATGAAAGTGAAAAGAATGAAACCTCTATCACAGCTCATACACACACACACACTTTGAAAAAAACAGAAGATAGAAGAGACATTTGATCTGCACACCCTAAAAACAAACCTTCTTCTCCCAATTCTAGTTGAGAGTGGTGCCCAGTTCTTATCCTTCTCTCAATCAATACAAATTTCTCTTCGCAACACCGAATCACTCAATAATTTTCTCTCTCTCTTTTTCTCGCTGAATCCTGATTCCACCACCATGCCGGGTCTTGTTTCGGTAAAAACCCCACCCGAAGCTCAACCGCTCCGAATATCCGTACCAAACACACCCACGCAGAGATCCGAAACGAACAACGTCAACAGCAAAACGCCTTCTCCACTTCCCAAAAAACCACCCTCGCCGTCACCTTCTCGCTCCTCCAAGAAGAAAACTCCCGAAACCCCTCCCAACCCGGTTCTCTCCGATGCCTCTCTCGACAACCCCGATCTCGGCCCGTTTCTACTTAAACTGGCGCGCGATACCATCGCCTCCGGCGATGGGCCCGCCAAGGCCCTTGACTTCGCCGTGCGGGCCTCCAAGTCCTTCGAGCGTTGCGCCGTCGAGGGCGAGCCCAGCCTCGACCTCGCCATGAGCCTCCACGTGCTTGCTGCTATCTACTGCAGCCTCGCCCGCTTCGAGGAAGCCGTCCCCGTCCTCGAACGCGCCATACAGGTCCCCGACGTTGCGCGTGGAGCTGATCACGCCCTCGCCGCTTTCTCCGGCTATATGCAGCTCGGCGACACCTTCTCCATGCTCGGCCAGGTCGACCGATCCATCTCCTGCTACGACCAGGGCCTCCAGATCCAGATCCAAGCCCTGGGCGAAACGGATCCTCGCGTCGGTGAAACTTGCCGGTACGGTATCGATCTATCGTTGTTTGATGCAAAAACTAGATGCAGGCAATCAGAATTATTGGAGTTTCGCTTCGTTTTTTTTTTTCTTAATAATAAAATATTTCGTTAACTGTCTGTACGAATTAATGAGGAGAAACTCTAATCGAAATAGGGAAATATATGGAAAATTGGCCAAATTATAATTCTAATTGAGGATAAAAATAGGAGCATCTATAAAATACGTCTAGGTTTTTTCTTAACTGTAGTTGGATGATTGTGTTTTTTAACGAGGAGTTTTATTTGTGTTTTTGAAGAACAAAGAGAGAAAAGTATGTGTGTAATTAATGAAGTTACGTAGGAAGGTAGAGAGAAAAAATGTGGTGTGCTTAAATTGTTGAATGAATAGAACCACTCTTTTTTGAGTTGGTGTTGTGCGTGGTAGATACTTGGCGGAGGCGAATGTGCAAGCGATGCAGTTCGACAAGGCGGAGGAGCTGTGTAAGAAGACTCTGGAGATTCATCGCGTGCATAGTGAACCGGCTTCACTCGAGGAAGCTGCTGATAGGAGGCTTATGGCACTGATTTGCGAGGCGAAGGGAGACTATGAAGCGGCATTGGAGCATCTTGTGCTTGCTAGCATGGCTATGATTGCAAATGGTCAGGATAATGAGGTGGCGTCGATTGATGTTAGCATTGGGAACATTTACATGTCACTTTGTCGTTTTGATGAGGCGATTTTCTCGTATCAGAAGGCGCTTACTGTGTTTAAATCTGCCAAGGGTGAGAACCACCCTTCCGTTGCTTCTGTTTTTGTACGGCTGGCTGATTTGTACCACCGGACTGGGAAGCTTCGTGAGTCGAAATCGTACTGTGAGAATGCACTCAGGATTTACTCAAAGCCGGTGCCGGGTACCACTGCAGAGGAGATTGCAGGTGGCTTGACAGAGGTTTCAGCGGTTTTTGAATCTGTGGATGAGCCAGAGGAGGCGCTGAAGCTGTTAACCCGGGCCATGAAGTTGTTGGAGGATAAGCCAGGGCAGCAGAGCACTATTGCAGGGATTGAGGCACGGATGGGAGTGATGTATTACATGATTGGTAGGTATGAAGACTCAAGGAACTCATTTGAGAGTGCTGTTGCTAAACTCAGGGCCAGTGGGGAGCGGAAGAGTGCCTTCTTTGGAGTTGTTCTGAACCAGATGGGGTTGGCGTGTGTTCAACTTTTCAAGATAGATGAGGCTGCTGAATTGTTTGAAGAAGCTAGGGGAATTCTTGAACAGGAGTGTGGTCCGTGTCATCAAGATACTCTTGGAGTGTACAGCAATCTTGCAGCTACATATGATGCTATGGGAAGGTAAAATTCTTTTCTCATCACCCTTGATTACTTATTATGACTCATTTAGTAGATATTTTGCTTTGTACCCTGAGTCCATTCATCGTATTTGTTCCCTTATGAAGCAGCTATAAAATCAAAGATGCTACTTAAAGATTAACTGTGACCAACTGGAACCTTAGTATAGTTATCACAGTGGTTATATGTTGGGCTGCTTGATTGAAGCTGTTTTGGCTAAGCTGTGTTTAATTCAACTTTACTATAAATCCTCCACCCACGGATCATTTAAGGGGCCAAAGGGGGCAACATGGCTCCCCAAAAATTTTTTCTCTAAATTTTGAACTAAATATATATATACATTACACTATATTTTGGCTAATTTTCAATCAAGCTTCGCCACTCCCTAACCTTTGCTTCGGGGATGGATCTAAACGCTTTTTAAAATTTTTTGAAAAGCAAGGAGAAATATGTTTGGCTACACCAGAACATTAGCATTGTTATTTCTTCATTCTTTTGGACATCCATTGACCATATAACTTGGCTACCGAATATGTATTTCTGGCTTCAGCCCAGCATGAGTTGCCCATTGGTCTGAAAATTCTTTTGTATGATTCCTAGTTGTATATAGGTCTGAGAGTCTGCTATTTCTTGTTCGGATGTAATGTTATAAAATAATCAAATGCGTATTTATGTTGTACATAGCCGTAGCACTTGTGTATGTTTGAAGTAAGATTGTATTTTCATTGCATGCTTCAGAGTGGGAGATGCGATTGAGATCTTAGAATATGTGCTTAAGTTGAGGGAGGAGAAGCTTGGAATAGCAAATCCTGATTTTGAAGATGAGAAGCGTCGTCTGGCTGAGCTTCTGAAAGAAGCAGGCAAGACACGGGACAGAAAAGCAAAATCTCTGGAAAACCTGATTGATCCTGGTTCAAAGAGGACAAAGAAGGAGGGAACAAAGAGGTGGCCTGGTTTGGGGTTTAGAATTTAACCATATTTTTACTCAAATATAAATATATATTGAATGCACATGCACATTCTGTAACATAGGATATCTTGTATAGGGTTGAATTTGTAATTTGGGAGGGAGCTTCCCTGTTTCTTCATATTTGTTTATGCATTTGTTTCTTTTGGTTAATTGCTTTATCAATTGTGTTGTGATATTTTTAGTTGTACCACCAAATTCCATCCGTTTCCGGAAAATGTTGAAAGCAAATTTTTATTCGAGTGAATAAATTTTGATGCAGTTGTGTTTTATTTATCTTTCAGTCCGAGCTAACAAAATTTTACCTTTTTTGTTTCCCGAATTACGTCAATGTCGGTGCCTGATCTAAGAGTCAGAGGCGTGCGAAATTCTCGTGATTTCTTTCTGGTGATTATGAACTACTTCAACATGTGAAAGACCGCTTAAACGAACCGTGATTCTGATATAGTTTCTTTAGATTCTTGTTGCGCCCATACACTTTTTTCTTTTGCCTCAGATTGCATGTGTCCAACGGTATCAGTTTGCTAAGAAAAGTCAGATTTCAATAAAGTGATCGACGGATAGAGCAATCTGTTTTTCGTTTTTTTTTTTAAATCAACCTCCTTTATCTGTTTATATTTATTTTATTTTTAATTTGTTACTACTTTATCTAGCATGCATCAAACATTTTTTTTTCCTCATTTTCTCCTCTCATAGTAACGAAAAAAGACTCCATGCAGTTCACACATGTGGGGAAGGAAAATAAAAATGAATTTTAGTCATGGATAATTTAGTCTAATCATAATACAAGCTTTTCAAACACAGTTTCTTATAACGTTGAAGCACCAAAATAATTCGAGATAAAAAGTTCAAAACCTTTGTATTTGATGATGAATAATGCATACGAATAACAAGATTAAAAGAAAGTCAATTTCAAATAAAATATCCAGATACTATAAAATTTCCCAAAAATCCTAAATTGCTATAAGATGAAATTCATTGATTTTTCTAAAGATAATTTAATATACACATTTGGACTATATTTTGTAGGTTGATAGAGTAATTTTTTTTAAGGAAATAATATCTTAAATGTAAGATAGAAAAGGTCTTGTGACTAAAAGAATTTATTAAGTGATCTTAAGAAGAGCAGGGAGACAAGTGAGGTGAGATGTGAAGCAATTTTCACAACACTAGATTTTTGCCTGAAAAGGGTTGGCATCATTATTGAGATAAGTGGTTTCCACCACCTTAACTTGTCCATTTTTTTCATATTTCTTTTCTGGCTACATTGCTCTATCAACGGCATTCAATATGTAACTAACATTTTATTGGGCCTCCTCACCCTATTGAAGTGCTTATACTTTTGTATTTGGACACCTCAAAATGCTTCGGGATAGATTATTGAACCAAGGAGTGGTGAACATGTTCGACCACCATGACATTGATTAATTAAAAAATCAATTAATGGAGACACTTATTGTAGTGAGAATATTACTAATTAATTAAGGTTTAATTGTTAATTTAATTCATATATTTAGATTTATGATTCGTTTTGCTTTCTATATGTTTTTTTTATATTTAATTGAGTTCCTATTTTGTTGAGATGTAAATATGTTTTTGATTTCTTAACTTTAAATGAAAATTGTAATTTTTGACATTTTGACCCAATTTAGTCATTCAATTTTATAAATGCATAAATTTAGTCATTTAAACCAAATTTTGTTAAGTTGATTTGACGTTTAAAACATTTTTAATGATATCATTTGAGTAATCTACACAATTTACTTACATTTATGTTGATAAATTTTATTTGCTTTATTACAATTTTAGTAAAGACAATTTAGAGTTTATGGATTTTATGGGGATACAAGAGATATAGAGAAGAAACAATGACAAAATAATGATATATACAAAATTTGGGTTTTTGTCCATATATCTCGAGCCCATATTTATTGGAGTTGAGTACTCTATATAATTGGGTTTTGGACTCCTAAATTTTGGGCTAGGTATGTACAACGGCTATGTTTTTCATTTTACAAATACAACAAAGGTAGGATTAAAACGTCAATTAAATTTAAAGAGTTTTTCAGGAAAAAAAAATTATGATCTTTTTTTTTTTTGGATTAAAGTGTGAATTAAAGTTAAATATTTTTTAAGGAAAAATAATATTATGATCTTATAATGTTTTTTAGGCCGTCAAATTAAACTGTGGCGACGTATTTTGTGACAATTTTAATGATATGACAGTCATAAATAAAACTCCATATTTCTGATAGGTTAATTTATGTGAATAGATTATAAGAGAAATATTTTTTGTTAATACCAACCTTAAATCCTAATCTTAACAAAATCTAAAACCTTCAATAAAAAGAAAGAAAATAAGTATTTTTACATACGTGATGCTATAAATATTTTTAAATAGTTTTTTTTCTTATTTTCTCATTTGAATATTGGTATAATCATGCCACGTATCTAAATCACATTTCATCTCATCCTAAAATCTATGCTCATGCCTTTATTTTGACTATGATTATCGTTTACTCGAATTGAATACTTATGGGGCCATGCTAATTATTTACTCAGTGCAAAGTCAAAAAAAAAAAAAAAAAAA
>Ga0209589_1003407_pt1 | contig 27741 bp, 9 predicted proteins | sample CowpeawhiteBW_FD_187525 | JGI IMG/M metagenome (GOLD analysis project Ga0209589, IMG submission 187525) | Root nodule microbial communities of legume samples collected from California USA - Cow pea white BW (SPAdes) (version 2) | ecosystem: Host-associated > Plants > Roots > Nodule | place: USA...
ATATATATATATATATATATATATATATATATATATATATATATATATATATTTGACCTATTCATAAATTAATATTGTTGAACAATCTATTATGAATCAAATGAACCACTAATCCTAACCATTACCCTCTACGTGGCAAACTAACTTTTCAAAATAAAGCAAAGCAAGAACATTCTAAGAAAATGCATAAAAGTAAGCATAAATATTGTCGATCATGTAATCAAATTGCCTCCACAAAGCTTCATTAGTGACCACAACACATAGAACAAGGAAGCCAAAAGCTACATCGAACAGTACCTTACAAAACCCTAATTTAGATTTAAATTATACTCACACAATCCCTTTACCTACTACTCAAATTATGAAGCTTGTGAAGCTTTTTTGTATTTTAAGCAAATTCACCTATAAGGCTGTGTCTTCTTTCACACTACAAAATTGAATTCCATAATATCTCTTTTGGATTAATATAATTTATTGCTTTCCCAAATACATTTTCTATGACAAAGAATACGTGTCTTCATTTTTGTACACAGTGAGGAGAAATACCCACCCAAAATAAATTATAAGGGTTGTGAACCTTTAAAGATTTGGGCCTGCACCCAAAATCAGAGGCTACAACACTTCTGTTCCTACCTTTTTCTTCTTGTACCTCCATGAAATGTTCGAAACATAAAAAAGAAACTCATGGATCTTTTAGATTTTTGGATTGTGAAACTTAGAAACATGTTTTGCATTATGTGATCATGAAATATATTTTAGATTATATAAACTAAAATGTATTTAGAGATATGAAAATATATTTTAAACTTCTATATTATATAGTATATAATATGTTTTTTGGATTATATAATAAAAGAATATATCTTATATAATTTATTTCTAAATTTATTAATCCATATCTTAAATCTATAACATAATTTTAGATCTAAAAAACTATTATAAATTATGTTTTTTAAAATTACATAATCTATACATATATTATAGATCATACACTTTGAAATATATTTTAGATCACAAGATCTAAAAATATATTTTATGTAATACAACGATAATACATTTTCGAAACATGTTTTTCAAAAATATATTTTTAGACTCTACAATCCAAATCACATTTTAAGACGGTACAATCAAAAATATATTTTTAAATTATAAACATTGTACCCTAAAAATAAAGAAATCAAATATATAAATTGACCAGTTACAGTTACAAAAGACTCATTATGAATGACAAATATTTATATCAAATATCCTCAAAACAACACATATATTTATATAGTCATAATATAACTTTCATATCGAATATTCAAAACCTTTTTTTTTTGTTTTTTTTTTAATTTCTGAAGACAGCTGGAAAAAGTATAATTGACTGGTATAAGAATAAGATCGGGAAACCCAATATAAAATTACTTAAACCCAAGATTACATGAATTTGATAATATCGACAAATGAAAAGAATAAAAAAATGCGGTCATCACTGATCAACCAATTAACTGCTAGCAGCAGCCACGCACGTGTTCAACCCTTGACTTCAAATCCATTTTTATTATAAAAAAAAAAAACATTTTTTCATCGATATTTGCACATGCAGATTTCAAAGTATAATATGCACTTTACATCTATTATACAAATATTAGATGATTTTATAGCATCAGCATTTTCTACATTCCTAGATGATGTATTCATGCATCTGACTAAAATATTTTCTTTATTTAACTGAGATATTTTCTTTTCCATAATAGTTTTTTTTAGTTAAAATAGTTTTGTCCAACAATAATTCAAAACAAACATGTGAAAAGCAAAAGTTATTGAAATTTTAGTACGATAATCAATAGTACTTAAATTAAATTTAATATCTTAATTAAATTATTAATGTTTAAATATGAGATTAGTTATTTATTATACATATACATATATACAATCGTTATACCGTTTCTTTTCGTATAAGACTTCTCAATCAGCAAAGAGAAGGTCACGTTTATTTAATTTTTTAAATTGAAAAGTAGTCAAAGAGAAAAAAAAACGGCTCAAACCTATGACGTTCTAATTTTTGTTTGGTCATATAATTAAACACGAAATACGCGTATAATATACACGTGGAACAAAGCACAAACTGCCAAATGTCAATGAAGTGAGTAAGGAGTCTCTCTACGTTTTCTGCATTTTCTTTTTGTATCTTTTAAATAAAAAATAAAAAATGACTACTTTAATGCAAATTTTAGTTTAAATTAATTTAGACTTGTATTCAATGGTTTACTTGTTCATTTTTGTAGTCGAACTTAAAAAAAAAAATCATTTTTTTACATAATGTTTGTATGAACTTTATTATATGATAAATCAAATATATTTAATGAAGTGTTAAATAGTTTAAAAATCTTATAAATATTTGTAGACATCATTCATGTAATGAAAAGTTATCTTGAAAACAGTAATGCAAACAAGAGTTTTGTTTTTTTAAGTTTCTTCTTTCTGTCTTTTTTATTGTATAGGCACTTATATAATAAGATATTAAATTACAGTACTACAAGTTATATACTTGTCGCAGTAATATATCATTTGATGAAACTTAGGAAACACTGCTTTAAAATATGTATACGTGTTTTTGTTGATTATGTATATTAAGTTAGCAATACAATAACTTAATTTTACTTTGTACATAAGAAAAAAAAAACTTGATTTTACTTTTATTCTTTCCCACACGTAAAAAAATAAAAAATAAAATAAAAACTCAATCTTAAACTTACAAGTTTAAGGTGTTTGTCGTATAAAACCAGTCTTAGAAGAAAAACAGTTCGTATCTATCTAAGTCGTTTATTATGGAAGTGAAAAATAATTTCAAATCCTTCTCTAACACCTTGTGGATAAATCCTCTTGCATGTTACGTAAAAAAATATATATATATTGGATTTGTTTACATGTTGAAAACATGAATATATTTTTTTATTAAAAGTTTTTGTTAAGAATCTCTAACACCTCGTGGATAAATCCTCTTGCATGTTACGTAAAAGAAAATATTGGCTTTGTTTACATGTTGAAAACATGAATATATTTTTTTATTAAAAGTTTTTGTTAAGAATCTCTACAACATCCCTAAAACTAATATTATAAATAAAATAATCCATAATACTTAAATTTATTCAAATCAAGCGTATTAGGCATTGATAATTTGGTGACATTTAATAAATTATTTCGATGATATAATAATACAGTGGCAAAACTTGGACAGAAAAATTAGGGGTGTTAATTTAATTTTTTTATATATAATTTATTAATTAAAAAAATATTTCTTTTACTTAAAACATTTTTATATTACAATTCATACTTCTCAATTTTCAATCTTTCTAATTGATTGAATTCACGCGAAATGGGTATTTTAATTTCTAGTCTAATTCAAGATTATTCAACTTAGAGATGGCAAAAATACCCGTGCCCGTAGATATCTGCAGATAAAATCCGTGACGGATAGTTACTACCCGCGGGTAGTGAGTAGCGGGTATTTTAATACCCGGTTATAAACGGGTCGGGTACGGGTATCATACTATCCGTACCTTCGGGTACCTGTTACCCGCAAAAAATTAAAATTAAAATTTAATTTATATTTTATTAAGTTAAATTTAATTAAAATTAGAACTAACAATATATTTTATTATGTCAAATTTAATTATAATTATAATTATAATTTAATTTAATTTATATTTTATTTTTTTAATTTTATATTAAAAAATTTATAAAATACATATTTTTTTAAATATTTGCGGGTATCGGGTATCCACGGGTACCCGCAGGTTTTAAAAATATCCGCGGGTATTTTTTAAGCGGATACCCGACGGGTAAACAGACGGGTAACAAGCGGATTTTTTTTTTGCGGGTCGGGTACGGGTATCATACTATCCGTGCCCGACCCGACCCGTTGTCATCCCTAATTCAACTAATTCATTGTATGTACTAAAAAACATAAAATCACAACATTTTATAATATAGGGTTATAATAATTTGAGAAAAATATAACTAGGGTTCATGTCAATTTCATAAAATAATCCCTAAAGTTAAGTTATTTTTCATACTAATTTAGGGAAAACTTAATTTAGAAGAAATATCATGGAAGAATCATAAATCTAACCTACATAAATTATATTAGGATACTAAGATACTGATTCAGAAGATCTTGTGATCTCTTTGTTCTCTCATATCTATTTCTCAGTCTATCTTTCTTTTTACATTTATATTTTATTAACCGTTTGCTGTGAAAAAAACTTTATAGTTAGATTAAAAACTTTAATCCTTTATTAATTAAGATCCATCAAATTAATTTTTATTTTCTTTTAAAAAATATAAATTATATATATAACTATAAAATAATATATAAATATAAATTTAAAAACAAATAAATATATATAAAAATAAAAATTAAAAAGTTTGGGGGAGCCGTAGCTCCCCGTAGTCATAGCTTCCCATAGTCAAATGCAAGGTCTGCCGTTGAAATAATATTAATATTATTGTAATAGTTAATGACAAATAAGAATTATAATTGATTGTTATTTAATATGCATTAATTTATTAAAAGAAGTAAGAAAAAAATCATAATAACGGATAGCAAACTATTATTCTGTTGATTTTAAAATTGTGAACTCTTAATTTATAAGAGTAATTTATGAATATTGAATATTTGTAAGATGAATTCGTCGTAAATTTAATATGTCATATTTATCTTATATATATATATATATATATATATATATATATATATATATATATATATATATATATTATAAGAGTTGAATACAGCATTGAATGAATATCTACTTATAAATTATGCTGTCATACTTAATTTAATAAATAAATAAAAAAACACATATTAACATTGAAAGTGTAGAAATGTATACCTCTTGTGTTTATATGACTATTTTTTAATTAATTATATAAAATATTTAATCCTATAATAACACATTAAATACAATAATTGACATCTTAAAATCTATCTTATAACAATAATATAATTAATAAATGTATATTAGAGATAATAACAAATTAATGTACAGATTTTTTTTATTTAATATAATATATGAATAAAGACAAAAGAGTAAAAAAGTGCTGAAAATCGAATAAGGTATGCAAAATGTGTTGACAAAGGCGCGTGAGAGGATGTCATGTGGTCAATAACGGCGGTCTATTTTCAACTTAAGACCCTGAAAATATTATATATTTTGCTCTCATTGGATTTTAACGAGAAAAATGAGATAAAATTGGGTTGTTTGGGTTAAAAAAGAATATGAGAAATTATGGGATTTGAGATAAAATTGTATTAAATAAATTTTTTAGTCGATGAAAATAAAATATAAGTAGTGTCGATTATATTTAAATGAGATGCGAGCAGTTGTTGTTAATAATAATATTAATATTATTATAATTATTATTATTATTATTGATTTTATTATTATTATTATTACAATTATTATTATTACAATTATTATTAGTGTTATTACAAAATTATGTTTGTATAACGAAATGCAACTTTGTACAAAAAATGAAAATTAAGAATATATAGAGTTATATTCAAATAAAAGAATCTTTACCTACACATATAATATATATATAATCCGTAGGCTTACCCACTCCTAAAAGTCGTAAGTAATTTCTCTATGTACCTTTACCTACTTTTATGACAAATTTGTTAAATATTTTTTAATTAATTATAAAACTTAATATTTAAACAATAATTAAATAGTATATACTGAACCATTTTTTCATTCATGGCCTTCGTTCTTGTGAGAATCTATAAAATTTGATTAAAAGAGTGACTCTATTTAAAATAATGAGATCATATTATAATTATTATTTGAATAATAAATTGTTTATATATAAATAAAAATTTCATAAAAGGATTTCATTATTTAGAAAACATTATTTCTCTAAAGTTTCATGCTCTAAATTTTCTTTGACTTCTCTTTAAAATATCTCACCATTTTCTCATCCTTTTTAAAATTAGAGACCGTCAAAGTGATCACTGCGGCGAGATCTTCAAGTCTGTCTGATCAGAACCTTGAATTGAGTAAGTTATAATTATGCTATTTTCTTGGTCTTCTCTTGAAAAACCCTGCGTGTGATGTAATCTGTAACGCATGTGAGGTTTGCGTATCTTATAAAAATCTATGACGATCAGTAGCTCTAATGATGTTCTCTGATCGTGTTTCTGATAATTTTAGGTTGATTTGTGAGCATCGGCAGTTGAAAGGGATTTTAGGTTTTGCCATAGTCGTACAAATCAATCAGGTAAGGAAAGTTGATAATTGAATTTAATTAGAGGATACAATGAATGTAATTGTGTGTAATCAGAATTGACTGCTTGAATTGTGATGCAATGTGAATTGTTTGATGCTTGGTATAAGTGAAATTGTGTTTGCATTGTGTGAATTGAGGTTGAATTGGAAAATGGACACTTCAGTCATGACTCTAATTGGTATCACCTCACTTTGCTTGATAACCATTTTGAAAACTAGATAACACTGCCATGGAGATGCCAATTAGGTACATGAAATCAAGTGAAACATCTTCCAACGAAAATCAGAATCTGTGTTGTTCAACGCTAAGCGTTGAAAATTGCGAGAGGATCAGCGCTGAGCGCTGCCTCAACGGTAGCTAGCGGTGAAAAATGCAAGAAGAATGGCGTTGAGCGCCAGCCGGGCGGTCTGCAGGTCTGGAACAAAATTTTAATGCTGAGGCTAAGCCGTTGGATCTCAGGTTGAGCGTTGAAAATTGCGAGGCGAATGGCGCTTAGCGTTGGAACTTGACACTGAGTGCTAAGCTGCCAGGTTTCATGTGTTTGCTGTTTTTACGTGTTTCGTTGCATTAACTGATTTGAAATAGATTATTTTGACTGTCTTGGTATACTATGTGTGAGAATGGGTGAATATGGATCTGTTGTATGTGAATTATGGAGGAGTTTTGTGGAGAAATTCTGAGTGTGGATGAGGTAAGGTATGCAAAGACATAAGGACTTAGTTTTTGTTGGTATCTTGACGCTCCAATAACTATTAAGACTCATATAGAGTATAATGAGTTATGTCGTGAGGAGTAGCGAGAGGTCTTAGCCACTGGACTCGATTAAGTCTTTAGCGCGAAGGAAACTTACCTGGTGTGATGATTGGGTGATAACCCCTCGAGGCCAAACTCTGCAGAGTTTGGAAATCATACACCAATGCAAGCCACCAAGAAGTCCGATGTTAATTGCATATATCCGAATAATTGAGTTTAGAGTCGACTGACGTGTGAGTGTTGAAATGTTCCTGTGTGAATTTGTGATAATTGATTATTATTATGCTCTTACTCCAATGTAACATTCTTTAAATCATTATTAGCTTACCCTACGTGTTTTATGTTTGTCTATCATTGTTTTATTCTTTGCAATGATCACTTAATTGTGTGAGCAAAGGAGGCTGCAGGTGGAGAGATCTCACGTGGTGTTGATAGTAGGACTGAGTAGTAGTATCCGATGGTTCTGTAGATAGGTGTGTTTTGTAGTAAGTTGTTAGAATTCATCTCCACTTCCTACTAGTGGTCTTGTATATATAGCATCGTCATTACTCAGTTTTGGATGACTGTATAAGACTTTTGCCTAACTTTCATGTTATCTGCCTTGGGTTATCACTATATAATGTTTTATTTAGTAGTTTAAACACTATCATATGAAATGTTGCAATTCTTTCAAACAATAAAGACAAATAACGAATGATGAAAACTCGGATAACTAAAAGTTTACAAAAAATATAAGGGATTGTAAAATCAATATACTATTCTTTAAAGCGATTTTTCTAGTTTTAAGAAGGGCGTAAATATTTTTGTCCCTTATGAGATAGTGTATTTTATTTGACATTTTTCATGTTTTGTGAAATTTTTTTCACCACTTGCCAGTTATTTAAATGATTTTTCTGTACTTAGTTTTAAAATATATTTTTTTATTCTTTCCCTTTTGTAAAACGGTCTATGTGTGAAACAAAAGAGATGCTTTAGTTGCAAGGTTTTAGGTAGAAGACTTGAGTGGAAAAAGTAGTCTCTGTTTTGAAGAAATGGAGAATTTAAAAAACACTAACGTCAAATTTGCGATACTACTTTGATAAAACACTTATAGGTTATGCTACCTAAAAGTATTTGAGTCCAAAAAATATTTATTTTAATAAGATTAACTTAATATCTTTCTTCTTAATTAAAGAAATTATTTTAAAAAGTAGCAGCTTAATTTACTTAATAATAGGTTTCATCTGATTTAATTTTAACATGGATTAAGCCATGAGTCACCATACCAAACTTTTAGGATATTTTTATCCCTAAATGGAAAATAAATAAATTAGTTTTAATAGAACATTTTAGATGCATCAATGTGACGTCAACTTGGGTATTTAACATATGTTTAGGTTAATTTGAGTTAAAAAATAACGTTCGTCATTATTTCCTGAAGCTAGTTACATTCATAATCGTGACATTAACTAATTGCTTATTTAGTATCATATTTAGGTTTAAGTTCTAAAATCACATTCACAATTATGTTACTGTGTGGATAACATCTTACTTAAAACTCGTTTTTGTTTTTTTATTGAAAAATTATGTGTGCATTAATGCAGTCTTATTTTGGTCAGTTAGTTTGTAAAAGATAGTTTTAAGTAGTATCTCTCATATACAAATTATGAATTAGTTATAAGTAAAATAAAAAAAAATTATATATAAATATTGTAACAATAATTTTGGTCTAATGTTTCATATCTTTGTACAAGTCTATCGATAAGAATAAAATTAAAATAAGCATAGTAATTATAAAATCAATATTTACATTAAATAAATATGTCAAATTTTAATATTTTACAAAATATAAAATATAAACTAAATTATTAAAAAATATAACATTTAATCAATGTTAAAATTGTATATAAGAGTATTTATTTATAAATTCAATGAAGCCAAAGAATATCAAAATAAAAATAAATAAAAGAGTTATGTTTGACTAAAAAATTAAAATACTCCGACTATAAAACTAATCTACAAATAAATAGTTTAATTACCTCTTAGACCTATAATTTTATCACCAAGAAAATAAATGTTTATTCTCTCTTGTGAAGTTTAAGCTTCAACTATAAAACTAAGTGTCCATTTATTCTCAGTAATGTTCTGTTTGGGAAGGGTTTAAATAAATAAAGAAAATAAGAAAAATACATTGATATTCGAAAGCTCTTTTTTTTTTTTTAAGAAATAGTCAATAAAATTTTAAAATTATACTGGGATTTAGCTTGCAAAGTTTTTGAAAACTGAAAACAGGTTTTTTTCTTCTTTTCTGGTCAACTGGTTTTTCATATTTTTCTCTTTCTTACTCTGATATGCCTGTCTGCACTGAACCTGGTTTTAATTTTATTACGAGAATTTATTTTTTTTCTTTAAACGATCTTTTTATTACTAAATTTTGATAACTTTTTCTTATAATTTTAGGTATCATTTCTTAATTAATTTTTTATTTTTATATATTTTCATTTTCAATATTTCAAAACCACTTAAAAAATATCATCTCATATTATAAAATATAATTGTCAAATATTATTGTTTTTTTTTTTTCCAAATTCACCATTTCCTATTATTATTATTTTTTAAATTTGCTATTTTTACTTAGATTCATCAAAAACATTTTCAATGAATTAAAGTTGTATAACTTTTGTTTCCTTTTAAATCACATATTTAAAAGTTATAAAATAACTACTGTATATTTACAGGCATACAAGTAAAGAGCGTAATATTATAATTTTACATTATTTTTCAAATCCTCATACTGCAACTATAAATATTAACTAAAATTAAACGCCTTAAATATTATAAAAGTACCACATTGCTTTGTCGTGATAAAACAAAATAGATAAAATTTGATTAGGAATCTGGTTTAAAAAGTATTTTCAATTAATAATTCAATGTTAGTCCTTCACAACTTTGGGTCTTCAAATTGAAAGTAAGTAACTAAGTTATTTCTTAATTAAATCATAAATCATCTATAGAGTTATGTTAATATATAACAAATTCACGATAAAATTGAAAACATATTTTGTTGTCATAACGTTAAGGGTTTATTGGAGTAAAAGATAAGTTTGTGTTGTAGTACTCCAATTTTTTTATTTTTTTAAGACTTTGTATTTTAATACTCAGTTTTTAATTTCAGGAGTTTGTTTTCTGTAAGTACAAGTTTTCAATTCAAGAGCTTCTAAGGAGAATCTCCCTATAAATACAAGACAATTATCACTTAGAAAGGGAGAGTGAAAACTTGAATGTTCTTCTTTGAATCCATTTAGACTTTGAACCACAGCATGAGGTTCAATTAAATATTTTTCAATATCCTTCTTTTTATTGTGTGACGATTTTTTAGAAGAGGGTACAAAGCTCATTTTTATTTTGAAATTTTCTTGTAGGATCAAAGCTTCAAGTGTTTATCTGTTTTTAACTTTAAAAAAATTGTAATAATAAGATTATCCAAAAATAAGATTAATATCGATCTCAACTCATACGAAAATTAATATTATCATAATTTTAGCCAATATTTATTCGACTCAGTTTGACATTAATCTTAGTATGATAAGACCAATATCAATCTTAAATCTAGAGTTTAAATTTATAAAAGTTAACAACAAAAATATTAATGATTTCCACACAATTTACTATGTAAGACATTACAATTTGAAAAAATTTTCTTTAAAAATAACAAAATATTTGAAATCTTAGTGAAAGTTTTCAAATGTCACTTTTAGTTAAATATTTTCATCTTATTTGACTTAAGGTCAAGAATTGTGTATTATCATATTAGTAATTCAATAATTGTCATTCACATGTGAATCTTAAAGGTCAAAAGTAAATCATTAAGTTGTCCCTTAATCAAATTGTATAATATCTCTAAATCTACCTATACTAATCTAGAAAGAAATCTAAGCCAATAATGAAAAAATATTTGGTTATCAAAATATTAATGATTTAAGAGAGTGAAAAATGGATTTATTTCCTACTACTCCAAGCTTTTGGCTTTAAGAATTTGTTTTATATTACTTCAAATTTTTAATCTTATAAATTTATTTTCTTGTACTCTAAAATTTTAGTCTCATGAGTTTGTTTTTGTGTACTCTAAATTTGTAGTCTCAATAGTTTTTAAGAAGATTTTCTCTATAAATACAAAACAATTATAACATAGAAGGAGAACAAAAACTCAAATGCTCTTATTTGAGATTACTCAGACTTTCTTCAAACAAATACAACATACCCCAAATACAATACAATAATGAGAAAAATTGATTTAAAAACTAGTTTAGATGCACTTAATTTTAGATTTTATTTTCACTCACCAAGAAACATTTTATTTTTATTGTATTACAGAATAATAATATTTCATACCTAAACTTGATTCACACTTATGCTTCATAAACAATAAGACAATTTAGACATTTCCTAGTTTTACCTACCCATGATTTCACCAGCTTCATCACAGACCTAAACTCGTTCAAATAATTCGTGTATCTAACCGCCCTAACTATTTCATACATGAAGCCACTACATCGTCCATTGACTGTTCTCTTTACTTTTGCACAAAAATTTATATGATCAAATTATATATTTATTTGACAATTATATATTATTTTTGTACAGAGAAAGGAACACGTGGACAAATGAGGCGCAGAAATAGAAGAAAGAAAAAAGTAAATGTAAGAATAGGTTGGAAATGAGGGTAGGTGTGAGATTGACCGAACCACCACATACACCATCCATCCATCCATGAACCCATCCTATCCATCATCATGATCATCATGATGACATGTTATGCAGCTTCACTACCCGTTTCCTCACCTTCCAAACATCCCACTAACAAAAATATATAAAGAGCATAACCACCCCTTTTCTCTCTCAGCTTGAGAGGTTCCCTTCTCCAAAGAGAACACCAAGCTTCACCTAATCCACTCCAATACTCCTCAATCTAACTCCATTATTGTCTAATATTTTTTCTTGCTTCACTCCCACATCGATATGCAGACTCTTTCACCCCCAACCTCCAACGCGCTTAACCTCAACCACGTTATCCGCACGCGCCGCCTCGGACCAACCCGACTCTCCGTCAAATGCGCTTACGCATTCGAACCGGCGAGCTACGGAGTCGGCTCCAGTCGAGCCGATTGGCAGAGCTCATGCGCCATCTTAGCCAGCAAGGTTGTTTCTCAGGAACAAGCCTCCTCAGCCGACAAGAACGGTGGCACTGCCGACCACGTCGCCTCCGTTAATGGCCACAAGGCAGCCGTCAGCGACTTTCAACTCGTTCCCATCGGGAACCTCGAGGCTAATAACAAGCCGCTCCCGCCGAAGCCGCTTACAATCTCTGACCTCTCCCCGGCGCCGATGCACGGCTCGAAGCTCAGAGTCGCTTACCAGGGCGTTCCCGGCGCGTACTCCGAGGCCGCAGCCGGGAAAGCCTATCCGAACTGCGAGGCCATCCCGTGCGACCAGTTCGAGGTGGCGTTTCAGGCGGTGGAGCTTTGGATCGCCGATCGAGCGGTTTTACCGGTGGAAAACTCCCTCGGAGGCTCGATCCACCGCAACTACGACCTCCTCCTCCGCCACCGCCTCCACATCGTCGGCGAGGTCCAGCTCCCGGTCCACCACTGCCTCCTCGCCCTCCCCGGCGTCCGCAAGGAATTCCTCACGCGCGTAATCTCGCATCCGCAGGCGCTCTCTCAGTGCGAGCACACGCTCACCAAACTCGGCCTCAACGTGGCGCGCGAGGCCGTCGACGATACCGCCGGCGCCGCGGAGTTCGTCGCCGCAAACAACCTCCGCGACACCGCCGCCATCGCGAGCGCACGCGCGGCGGAGCTCTACGGCCTGAACGTGATGGCGGATGGCATCCAAGACGATCCAAGCAACGTGACGCGCTTCGTGATGCTGGCCAGAGAGCCCATCATCCCCCGCACCGACCGCCCTTTCAAAACGAGCATTGTTTTCGCACACGACAAAGGCACCTCCGTGCTTTTCAAAGTCCTTTCCGCTTTTGCGTTTCGCAACATTAGCTTGACGAAGATCGAGTCGCGGCCGCACCGCAACCGTCCCATTCGGCTTGTTGATGACGCAAACGTGGGAACCGCAAAGCACTTCGAGTACTTGTTCTACGTCGATTTTGAGGCTTCCATGGCTGAAGTGAGGGCTCAAAACGCGCTTGCTGAAGTTCAGGAATTCACCTCCTTCTTGCGAGTGCTGGGAAGTTACCCTATGGACATGACACCCTGGACCCCTTCCTCCCCCCGACATTGATTTCCATTGTTTCCTCTTTCTTTCTCTTCACACCTCCATTCTGAATTTTGTGAATAAAAAAACAAAACAAAAACCTCATTATTTTTATCATCACACCATATATTTTCACTGGTGTTCTCGTTCTCGTTCTTTACTTGCGTGGATTTCCTTTTTTTAATCAAATTTATTTAAGCTAATAGAATACGTGGTGGTGGAGCTTGCAGCACCTTTAAACGCATAATTGTACCTACACCCCATTGCTCACTATAATTCGATGTGGGATTCGTCGTCCTTTTTTTCCTTTCTTTTTTCTCTTTTTCTGTTTATTTATTGTCGTTTTCATTTTGTTGCAATCCTCCACTTTTGCTTCTCTACCAACCACCTTTAAAGGAGAAATGGCTCATTGAATGGATGAAAAGCTAGCGTGTGAGTAATTACGACTTCCAAACAATCATTTAAAAAATATGTATATATCAATGTATGATTAAAAAGTATATTTTAAATTTATCAAATTAAATTTAATTGGACAACGTAACATCGAGTGTAATAAGCCTGAAAATTGGATGTTTTAAAAAGATTGTGCTTCTGTAGATATTTTTATCAAGTCTGCAAATAATTTCGCCCTCATTTTTTGGAGGTAGAAAGAGTGGGAATGACATAATATTTCGAAATTTGAATTAGAAAAAGTAAAAATAAACAAAAAAAATTGTATTTCCGTAAGCAATTTTGTTTATTACGAAGTTGCAAAGCCAACAACTATTATCATTGAACCCTTTTCCGGTATAAGTAACTTTCTAAAATATATAAGCTAAAAGTTTCGGCATTTATCACTTTTCTTTTATATAAAACTAGACACGTGCATTCTAATGATATGATATCCTTCTTTCTGTGTATTTTATTTTCTTACTATTTTTTTCCATCTTTTTATATTTGTAAAGTTTTCATGCGTTTTAAACTTTTAAGTCAGAATATACATCCTATTTATCGTTAAATATGTTATTTTATACAACAAAATCTGTAAGAAGGTTAATTTATTTCTTTACAATTTTCTCTTTAGGTTGGGTTGTCTTTATACTCAAAATTGACATGGGAATCTAAATAAATAATAAGCATGCTTATAAAATTTTACAAGAACACATAAAAAAAATTCACATATACACACTGTAGCCTTTGATATTATTAGGATTCAAAAGTAAAAGTAACATGTGGAAATGCGATTATTGTCGTGCTTCATGTCATTAACTACAAAACAATTTCCATGAGACATTTTTTCAGTCTATGTTGGGTATATACTTAATACAATAAATCTTTAAATTTTAAAATTATTCCCCTATTTTATATGCCATGATTATTTAAATTTAATATAATATTACTTATAAATATTTTATTTATATATTATTTATTTACTTAACGTGAAAATTTTAACCCAAATGCACAAGTATAAACTTCAAATAAAAATAAATTATATGTCATATTTTGATATTTACTATCAAAAAATTACCAATCTACACTTAATTTCACACAACCAACCTTTTTCATTCCAGTGACTAGAAAAACAAAGGACGTTACAATTATTTTTGCCTGGCCCACGCTGATTTGTGAGCATAATTAATTTACAAATATTTTCCTTTTTAAACATGTTTCTGCATCAAAAGCAGTGGGGCACACGCACGACGCAACTTGCAAACATGAAAAGGAAGTGTTGAATATTACTCCCAAATAACTACACAGTAGCATTAGCCCAACGTGGTAGGGGTAGGTTTTAGGTATTATAATAGAGAAATTAGTGCATAATTAAGCTTCAAAATAAAGGCTAAGCAAGATGACTCGTGTGTGTAAAATAGAGAGCGTGTAAACTTATTTTTGTTTGTGTATTACTTTATTATAAATCTTGGTTGACCTTTCATGTTTTCTTATTTTTTATTTGAAATTAAATATGTTTTTAGTATTTAATATGTAATATCGGAATCCGTTCATATCATGATATTAATATAATTTGATTATTAAAATTAAAAAATAAGTAACTATAATATTTTTAACCTGAAAGTTTCTTCACCTCGTATGCAAATATAAAACACACCAAAAATTGATATTATTAGACTAAAAGGATTATATATTTTTATTTTTGAGTTAAATATGTTTTTGGTCCCTTAATTCTTAATGAATTTTGGAATTAATCCATTTTGAAACTTTAGACCAATTTAGTGCTTTATATTTCAAAATAAGTGAATTTAGTCATTTTAATCAAATTTTGTTAGATTTATTTGATGTTTCAAACGCGTTTTATAATAGTATTTGACTTTAACATTAAAGAAAGAATGTGTCAAACAATATGAACAACTCAAATACAATCCTGAAATGTGTCAAATAAACTTAACAAAATTTGATTAAAATGACTAAATTCACGTATTTCGAAAGATAAAATACTAAATTAGTCTAAAGTTTCGAGATGGATTAATTCCAACATTCGTTGAAAGTTGAGGGACCAAAAATATGTTTAACCTTTTATTTTTTAAGTGAAGTAAAAAATAAGATAGATCAAAATTTGAAACTGAAACATGAATTTTAATTTTACATTTAAGTTTGAAAAAAAGTTCAAATTTAAAGACTTAAAATATATTTAATCATTTTTTATTTTATTTATTTAAAAAAATTATATGATGATATAATAATGTCTAATAGAAGTTTTTTTTAAGGTTTGAAAAATAAACGGTAAGTAAGATGTTCACAATCGTGACCAAGCGATGGTGTAAGATATGTCAACACAATTTCACGATTCAAGATTGATTGCTAAAGCAAAGAAGTCAAAACTTGGAGTGCAGAATGAGTTGTCTTTCTTTGCTTGGTCGTTGTTTCTTTCTTTCCTTTGCACCAACCAATTCTTATTTTTATAATCCACTCTTTCTAACTTATATTATTTTTTAAAAGCCTCCTTTTATGAACTCATCAACCCCAAACTTATAATAATTAATTATTTATTATAACATCATCCTTCAATACATTCTTTTATTCTCTTTCACACACATGGGGTTTTCTTCTTTGGACTAAATGGAAGTGAAAAAGAAAAAGAAAATGTTTAAATTGAGAAAAGAAAGTAAAAGGTTTCTAACAGAATAAATTTTATTATACATTTAAAAAATAATTTGTAAACTGAATTTTCAAAAATAATTTAGTAAGAAAGTAATTTTTAAACTATAAATTAGAGTTAAAATAAATTTTAAATTAAAATTACAAAATGAGACATGTAAAATTTGGATTAAAAATTAAAAATGTGATTTGATCTGTACTTTTTTTGTACATAAGGAGAAAATAAACAAAAAAAAAACAACTTTTATTACAGTAATGATTAAATTCACAGTTTTTTTTTTTCATGTTTATCTAAGTAATGTAACAAGGTAAACATTGAGTAGAGAAAATGAAAAAAAAAAAAAAAAAAAAACGAGTCTTATATGCATGACATCAAATATGTTTAGATAAATTTCTACAACCAAGCTTATACAACTGAAATATATAATCTTTTAGAACATTTTTATTTGTTTTGATTTTCATAATTGATTGTTTTTATTTGTAATTCTTGATGATTGATATGTGTTTAATAAGTTTAATATATTTTTGTAGTATTTATTGAAATAATTCAATGTGGTTCATTAGTTTTTTATTCTTATTTTAGTTAAAATAAGTTAATGCAGGCTTTTTCGTCGTATTAACATTAATGTTAGATGAAGATTTAATGATTTCACTTAGACAGATAATAAATCATTTAAAACACTAATATAAAGAAAAAATAGAACACGATACGCTTGTTCCTTTTATATAGTTAAATTATCATTTTTTTTTTCTAGAGAGATTTTCTCATGAATTTATGTATATCCTTCATTCTTCGTCAATAATTTAATATCAGTCCTCAATACCTAGAAATTACAAAAATGAATGTAATTCCAATTGATTTTAGTTTCTATAAATATATTTTTTTTATTTGGATTGTTATAAAGTATTACTATTAGGGTAAAACATGTTTTTGTCTTTCAAGTTTTAATGAATTTTGAAATTAGTCATTCTTCAAAACTTTATACCAATTTAGTCATTTATCTTTAGAAATGCATAAATTTAGTCATTCTTACCACATTTTGTTAAATTTATTTGACATTTTAAATGCATTTTATGATAATATTTGAGTTAACATAACAAAGAAAATGTGTCAAACGGGGTAAACAATTCAAATACTATCATGAAATACGCTTGAAACGTCAGATAAACTTAACAAAATTTGGTTAAAATGACTAAATTCATGCATTTTTAAATATGAAGGACTAAATTGGTCAAAACTTTTAAAAAGAAACTAATTTCAAATTTCACTAAAACTCAAGGAATCACAGTCATATTTAACTCTTACTTTTATTGTACTTCTTTGTGCTGGGATATACATAGACACTTTTAACAATGTCGGTATCACCCATTTGATAATTTTTACCCACCACTAGGGCAATTTCTTTAAAAATTATCTACTAAAGTAAATAAAAAATGTAAGGATCAAAGCTAAAATCCAAGTAATAAACGTAATCAAGTGATGTAATTTATGTAAATTATTGCGTTGTAGTCTTTTATTTTCCATTTGTTGTTGTTTCTTATGCAGTGAGTGGAGCATAAATCAAATGATTAGGTGGATGATAGTGTTTAATCAATGGATTTGTAACCACTGTGCTCCATTCAACTACTTTTCTGATTAAGTTCAATGTGTGAGGGTTTATTCTGAAACTTTATGATTAAAAAATAAAAGTTTATTTCTAAAATATTATTATAGAAAAACATTGATGATGATGTATGACTGAGCAAAGTGAGACAATTTTTCTGATTAAACTATAAAAGATCAATCTCTAAAATGTTTAACACAATTATTAACTTTACAAAATCAGAATTTCAAAATATATATGTGTGTGTGAAAAAAGATCGTGTAAGTTGACTTGACTTAAAAATAGAAATAAAATAATTATGATCATTGTTTTTGCGTGAATGCTAGATACTAAGAAGATAAGTAGGTGGAGTTAGATAAAGTATAATCTAAATTTCTTATTTAACTTAATTAGTTTGAATTGTGTATTTTATTTTTATTTAACAATTTATCTGAATTCAACTTAACTATATTATTTGGTGTTAGGTGGGACAAACAGGTCAAATAATTGTTTTGTCTACGATAATTTAACGCACTCACCAACAACTGACGTATACCCTTTTAACATTGGATTAAGTAATTTTTAAAATATAACTTATTAGAAACATATTCAAAACAAATACTTGTAATATTATAAGGTAATGTAAATATTTATGATAGATGCAGAAATAAAATCCACATAATAAAATATATATTTTTACAATAAAATAATTATATAAATAATCTTTTGTTGTGTATTTAGTATTAGCATACAATTGATTTTGATCAAGTTCATGAAATTTGGAATTCACAAACTTATTATTCAACCTAATTCTATTTACACGTAATAAATAAAATTCAATTATATCCAAGTATGCAAAAATATAATTAAGTTAAGTCGAGTTTACTGAATTTATAAATTAGATATAATCCATTTATAATTATGAATGTCAAAATGGATGAATTTATTATTATTATTATTATTATTATTATTATTATACATATATATATATATATATATATATATATATATATATATTCTGTTTTGGTTTGCTTGATTCACCCTAATAAAAACGTGTTGAAAATTTCTGCCCTTTGTTTATTATATACAATTAAAACCAACTTAATTATATAAATATTTTATAATTTTAATTAACTAATATGTTTAATTAGATAAAATAAGATGTTTGTTAATTTACGTATTAAAAGATTTTATTGTTATCAATAATTGTTAGGAATCCAAGTGTGAGTCTAAGTCCCACATTGACCAGAATTGAGAAAGTAGAGCACCATATAAGAATAAAGACCCATAAACCCACTGCCTTAAGGTTTTGGGTTGAGAGTGGTGTCAATGTCTTATGTGATTGGGCTCCGGCTCAGACGAGTACAGTACCAGTATGGTCCTAGTATCGAAAGTCTTCCTGTAAGGATTCCAGGTATATTTTGATTTACATCTTTCGAATAAAACATATTACAAAAATTTAGTCTTTTGCATTTTAATTTTGATGTATCAATTTAATAAAATAGAGAAAAAAAAAAACCGGTGCTCTACCCATCTCATGAGAAATTTTGATTAAAATAATATCATTAGAACAAAAATTTCTCCAACAACATATTATGTCAAATACTTAGATCAATAACACTTTTTTTCCTTTTCCAACATATCATAAACATGATTAATAAAATTATTTCAATTTAAACAAATTGGATTAATCTCAATAAAGCATTTTATCCATCAAAATATATTAAGAACATTTTTCATCTTCATCTTTCTTTATTCACCTTTTCTTATCAGAATAAAAAAAATCAATAAAAAAATATTATTTGAGATGCTATAACTTTCTTACAAAAATTTTTAAATTTTTCTTTATTCACTTGAGTATAAGAATATGTACAAGTAATCACATTGAATGTTAAGACATGGTATCAATATTTTTTCCTCTATATGGATGCAAAATACTTTATTTTAATTGTGTTTAAATTGAAATAAAATGGTAAAAAATCTACTATTTGGTTTAAAATTTCCAAATTTTCTCACCAATCACAATCTAATAAATCCCTTTCTTTGTGAATATGAATTAAAAGATATAAATATCTACTAAAAAACATTTTTTTAAACTATTAAACTAACAAATATCACATACCCATCTATTATATTCCCAATAATGCAAAAGTTCTATATCCTAAGCTTCATTATGGAAATAGGAAAACCTAACAAAACTTTCCACAATTATTTCAAAGATCACTGTGAGAAAAGAAAAAGAAAACTTGTTACTTTGAGGGAAGATATTTTCTCCACACTTTTGAAAAAAAGAGAATATGAGGCTTTAAATTACATTAAAATCCACAATTTTTGACTTCAAAAGGCAACAAAGGAAGGGTAAAAATGGCAAAAGTGCATACATATTATAGTAGTAAATGGCATATACCACAACCACAACAATTGACATTGACTTGAAATAAGAAACGAAGTGTGTGTATTTGTCATAGACGATTGATTGAGTGAAAGGCACTTTAAATATTTTTATTTTCCTCTCCAGAATATATTTTAGTATAATTGATTCAAATAAAAAAATGTGTAATAATATGAGAAAATAGAAGATATCAGGCAAATGAAAAATGTAAATATTAATTTATTGTTATTGTTAACTAAGTTCGATGAGGGTTTTTAATTATTTTTTCAGCATTTAGATGCATTATGATTTAAATAACGATTATAAACTCCTACTTTTATATTTTTGTCAGTGTTTTATTTTCTGTATAAACACATTTCATTTTAAAATACGATTTCTTAAATTAATTATGCCTCAAATAAAACAAAGTTGTGGTGGTTGAAAAGAAATTTCAAAGAAAATAGAAAAGTAGTAATCAAAAGACAATCACATGTCTATTTGGAAGTTACACGAATTTTGTTCGAAACTTCTAGCTTTTGGGAAGAAAGCTTTTTGTTGCATAGCTAATTAGATTCATAGGTGAGAATTTATTTTAATTGTACCTGTAACATATAGGGAACTAGACCTAACATGCTCATTTTGATTTTGACCCGATAAATATTTATCATAAAATGAGGAATTTCAGTTATGGGCCGATGTGTCAAACAAAGAATCTAAGCATGAATTGGATCGAGCAGGAATTAGGCTGAGCATGAATTGCGTCGAGCAGGAATTGAGCCAAACAGGATTTGGACTAAGCAGTAATTGGGACGAGGAGGATTTGGGCCAAGGTGGTTAGTTCGTTCCTAAGAGAAAGAGATTTAATATCCAACGGAAAAATAGGATTCAGTTGCTGATATTTTGTCACACTAACACGTTTTCCTACAAATCAAGTAAGTTTGAGGCCTATATAAAGGAGAAGAGAGAAAGAGATGGGGCAGACATTTTTTAGAACTAGAATTATTGAACTCTAGGAAAGGAAAAACACATATCTATCGGTGTAAGAGTCAGAATGTGTTCTTAATTTTCGTCTTTTGAGATTCGTGACAAAAAAGTACTTAAACGTAACGTTTTTGTCTAAAACGTTTTTGTGATTATAAGTGATAAAAAGTAACATTTTTGTTTTATTTTAGTTTGTTTATCTCTCATTTGTAATAAATTTTCCATCAAAATAAAAATATTAGACAGAAATAATTTCACCTATAGATCAATTTCACGAATCTTCGTCCAAACAACAATTTTCTTTTATCTATACTTATTATCATTATTATAATATGTGTGTGTACACTTGAAGAAAATTATGTAGTAAAATTAACATTGTCTCATATACTTGAGGGTTTAAGTTTCAAATTCTATTTATTTTTTAGATTATATAAATATATATACTCTTTCAGATAAAAAGAAAATTTATCTATGCGAGACTCAAAATTCTTTAGTCCATGCAAAATTCCCTTATATATATATATATATATATATATATATATAATATTATTATGGTTGCCGAAAAGTTTCAGAAAGAAAAATGTCAATTACCATTTACACGTGTATATTATTATTTTTGTATTAGAAAATAATTTAGAACCCTTTGTTAATAGTTTGGTTCTAAAAGGTAGTAATTTAGATTAAAAAACAACTCACATAAGAGTGATAATAGAAATATATAATAAAAACAGTAATGAAAATAAACACACCCTATGCGTTTGACAATATTCATATCTCAGACCAAGCCTATGCTGAAGTATTCTCTTTGGGCTGCTCCTCAAATGAACAGTCCATAACGGGCCCATAATAATTTATGACCCAAAACACAACAAAAGCAAATTAAGCCCACATTGATGGACCGAGGAAAAACACACCCTATGCCCACATAACGGGCCCTATAACATTTTATGACCCAAAACACAAAAAAGCAAATTAAGCCCACATTGATGGACCGAGAAACGAAAAAATATCTAATGTTGGCGCTGACTCGCCCAGATTGATGAAAGAAGATTAATTTTGTTGAGAGTGGGATTTGAACCCACGCCCTTTCGGACCAGAACCTTAATCTGATGCCTTAGACCAACTCGGCCATCTCAACCGTTGATTTTAAATTCACATAATATTATATATAACATAGAAATTTACATTTTAAGTTCCGACAACCAATGGCTCCTTGCATTACTTTTTGGAATAACAAAATTGCTCTTACAAGAAAAAACACAGCAACATATAATTCATATTTTTTCCATTTTGTAATCTTACTTGATTTTTAGATTTCAAAAAATACAAAAACGATTACAATACCAAAAGAAATATTCTAAAATAAATGTTAGCCTCGCTTGAAAACACTAGTTGTTAAATAGTTTAAGCACAACCATTTATTAAAAAGAGCTGTTAACGTATTTTGATTGTGATTTCTGATGTATCCATTGTACATGTTTTAATAGAAATATTTTAATCATAATCATTATCTTATAGACCCTTGTTCCCCATAGTTTGGGATACAAAAAAAAATGTTTTAAGCTATAGATAGGTAAAATTCATCATTAACAACGAAGAATGTTTTGAATAATTTTTAAAAACTAAAAGATCAAAGTAAAGTTATCAATAATGGAAATATTGATAACGGGATACCTATTTATACTTTAGTTTTATGTATTTATGTTTTTTATTTATATCCATAGAATTGCAATTATTCTTAAAGTGATTAGTTTTTACATATATTAATATTTTGCAGTGAAAATTATTTGACTTTTTAAAAAAAAAAATAATTTAATTTGTTTCAATATTCTGTAGTCGATTTTAATTTGAATTATGTTTTAGGATTATTTTTTATTTAAGTTTGTATTTCAAAAAATGACTTTAATTTAAATTAAAAATAATTTAAGGTGGGGGGTTGCATTCCTACCCATTCTCATAATTTAATGGCAGGGTGTTGGGGAAAAGTTGTGTGAAAAAATGCACATAAAGTTTGAAAGATAAAGAGAAGAAAGAAAAAAAAGTGTTATAGGCACTACTCAAGTGACTTTGGTAATGCTTTTATCATGCATCCTTAATAGAGAGTCCTGAAGATGCCTTTTAAGCCCTAAAAAGGCAAAAACAACTAATTTTCTTCTCTTCTCAACAAGTAAAAATCAATGCTAACATTATCAACTTGCAAAAGCACATAATGTCTCAGTGCCTTTTTTAAAAGCTATGAACTTGATTTGATTTGTTCACACCTCACACTCTTGCCTACCTAGTTATTCTCCTACAATTTTTTCTTTTTTCCCTTTAGAATTTAACTGAACCCATGATTTAAGAGATTCCTTGGGGTAGGTTCCCAGGTTTCAAGCACTTTAAGAGTCTTATTTTTAATATATAATATCCACTTTCGTTGTCTTTGATATATTATTATTTTTATCCACAATATAATTAGTCTCTATTCATATCATGGATTATTAATTTGATCTATGCAAGAGCTTGTAAATCCTACACGTGTAAACATTATCATTACCAGCATCAGTAAAATTGCTTTTTAAGTATACCGAACTTTCTTTTTTACATTTAACTTTGGCATGCACCGATCAATATGATATTGATGGCTATTTTTTTTAGAATATTTACTACAATGATATATATATATAAAGAGATGTAGTACTAATAAAATAAATTTTAATAATTTAAACGTGAGTTTAAATTTTACATCGAATCAAAACGAGAAAGTAAAGTATTATATAAGGATAAAGAACTATAAATTTATTATCTTAATATTTTAGATTAAGAATAGTGTCGATCCTTATAGTTAGATTCAGATCTCATTAATTTTTTTCTCTCCTATAAATCTTTTTTCTAGAATCTTTACAAGAGATACCAAATCCAGATCCGAAGAATTCATAAACTCGGATCGAGAATGATGATTTTAATATATTGATGAGTATAATCTAAATTAGAAATTAATATTACTTCTTATCCAAAATCTTAAAATAATAAAATTTATTAATCTTTTTATATAATACTCGTTTTTCTCATTTTTATTTACTTGTATTCATAATTATATAATTATATGGTTTTATAAGAATAAGTACCACAATCAAACAAAACTAATTTTTACAGCAAAAACTAATGATAACCAGAAGACATATAAACAGTACAAAACTGTTTTACACTGTCCATTTTCTGATCGAAGGAAATTTGAATTTGAACCTCGAATGCAGAATCCTGCAGTTACTGCAAAAATCAGGATCCTACTACTCTCATTTTAGTTTTACCAGGTTTGAGTTCACTGGTTGGAAACAAACATTTTACCGCAAATATCTCACATTCTGTGATGCACATGCCACTTCCCACTTTCCATGATGAAAAAAGGTACGAAAAAAAATCTGTACACCTTTTTTATGAAAAAAAAATTATTAGTGGTAACAGAGCAAATGATAGTCTTCTCCCACGTTAAACAATCATATATTTAACACAGAATTATAAAATTACAAGATTTCTTTCTAAAATCATGTATTATACACAAAATCATAAAATTACAATTTTTTTTTCGTATATTAAAATAAAAGGAATAATTTTAGAGGGATCTACCGTGAATTAATCTTGTGGAGAAGTGGACAAAGTTTTGGTGTGTCTTCTTGCAAGCGTGAGGCATGACATGCCACATGACATCCTGGAAATTTGCAGACTGGTGAGTCAACATGAGTTGTCCATTTGTGGTACTATATATACATGTAATTACAAGTGGAAAAAAATCAAATCATTACCAACTATAAACTGTTTCAGGCATGTCATTCCCATTCCCCAAAGTGAAAAAAATAATAAATGCTAACATGATTTTTAGATTGTTATGTATAAGAAATTTTTGTAGTATATAAATAGGGTGTAAATCATAATTAATCTTTCAAATAATGTTTCTCTTGTCCTTAAAAGATGCTGGAATCTGATCCACCCACCTTAATTTGTTTTTCATGGTTTAGGACATTCTTTTTCTGATATATAGGACTTTGTTCAACATGGCACAATAGAAAGAAGAAAGAGACATCATCTCATGGTTGCAATCATGCACACTAATAACCTTTTTAATAATCCAACTCAATTCTCTAACTAATTTCCTTACACAATTAAACAAATATGGTGGTGCCGAATCCCAATCCGACAGTGCCTTTTTCCTTTAATTTGTTTATGTTTGTTGCAAGAGACAGCAAGATGCAAATCCTCCAAAAGAGAAGCACAATCTTTGCCTCAATCTAGCTATATCAATTAATTTACATGCAAAGGACAAATCATAAATAAGACCCTCTAACTCGGAATTCCAAAGTGGAGTAACAATCAGCTTCACAATTTCCCATAACACAGTGGACTTGGTGAGAGACATATTTTAGAGGCACACAGTTATTGATGATCCACTATCAGGATAAAAAAACATGACAGATACATTGAAGCTTCATAAGCATAAGCTTGCCGAATACCACATCTGCTGGGCATGTTCTCACTTTAATATCTTCTTGAAAATGATTTAACACGTACGTAGTAGACTTTAGGTCTAACTCAATTTCACAAAATCAGTTAAATTGGTCTTATTTCTAATCGATGTTTGACTTCCAACACCGACACAAATTAAGGATTATTTACTACTTAAGGATGAATGAATAATTTGTTTCTCAGAATGGAAGTGTAAAGTGTGGCAGGTGTTTAATGGCAGTGGTAAGAGATGAGGTTGGAGAACAGCTGTGAGTGTGTCCTGAACGTTGACTTGGTAACACTGTCAAAGCACAACTACATGGGTGTTTCATGAATGCTTTTTGGAGTGTGGTTGGACCACTATGGCAGACAATGACTAAAGCACTTCCATACACATCATATACAAATAGTAGTTTGGTCTGGTCTGGTCACATTCGCATGGAGAGTAATACTAATTTCATAATATAATAATAACATGGTGACTGGGCCCAGTTTATCAGGTATTGGAATTGTAATGGAAGTGCTTTCTTTTGGGAACCTTCACGTGAGCAACAAACATTGACCACTTTCCTTGCATGTATGTATTTATATCTCTCTTCTTTATACTCTGCTTCTCCCAACACCCTTTTTTTTTTTCTCTCTCTCTCTCTCATTCAACACCTCAAACATGAAGCTTAATCTGCTGCACCTTGGAGCTCTCTTGTTTTTCCTTTTCTTCTTAGTTTCTTCGTATGCTCGGCCACTCACTACTGAACAAGGTAATTAATTGTTGACTCTGAATCATTGATGGTTCCTCTGTGGAATGTGTTTTTCTCACTGAACAGAACTTGGTTTCTTCAGGGAGGAACAGATCAAAACTGAATGAGGTTTTTGGGGAGGAGGACTTTGCTTTGGAGTTGGAGGGAGGTGAATCTTTGAAGGTAAGAGACATGAGATCAAATTTCAGAACTTTACATGTTTATTAGATGCTTTTGATGTTGTTCTTTTGTTATACTATAAAATTTGATGCAATATTAAAACAAAAGTATGAACATGTTTCATTGTTTGTTTGTGAGTGATTTGAAGTTTATTTTTTCTGTCATGAAAAACAGCAGCTGCTAGGGGTGGAGGACTGCAGAGGTGGAGACGAAGAATGTGTGCAGAGAAGAATGACTTTAGAAGCTCACCTGGACTACATCTACACCCAGCACCATAAGCCTTGAAATCATAATCCTCCATTTTGTATATTATTTTCACAATTTAGCTTATAGATTGTGTTAAGCTAGGATGTCAATTATTGTTTGTTGCTCTCTAATCCAGAAATTTTTACCAACTTTTTTACGTTGTACTTGCCGAACATTAAAAATACATTAAAATTAATATGTATTTTGAAGATATAACAGAAAAACAACACGGATAAATCCACGAATAATCCAAATTTGTTGCTTTCTCTACAAAATTCGTGGATTTGCAAATGTCCTGCGCAACTGCAGCACATAAAGATAACAAAAAGCTTATTACTTTTATCAGACATGTTATGTGCATATGGTAATAGTTATTGTTGTGACTTTGTTAGGGGTGGCAATTAGGACCTGGCCCGCGGGCCCGGCCCGCAGAAAAAATGCGGGGCGGGCCAGGATATTGAGCCTGCAAGCCCGTACGGGCTCGGCCCGCATAGGCCCGCAGTCCGCACGGGCTAGCTCGCGGCCCGCGTGGGCCGGCCCGCAAGCCCGCATAAAATTAAAAAAAAAAAAAAAATTTGTACTTGTATATATTAATTACTTCTTTTATGGACTCTTGCATTAACATTTCAAATTCTTGTATAATTGGAAAAGACAAGTATTGTGTAATTTTTAATGTGCTAAAATTTAAAGAATACATTGTGTATGTCATAGTATGAATATGATGAAAATGTTGAATTATCAATTTATCATCTAATTCCCCAAAGTCTTTACTTAATTTTGTGAACTTCTTAAAGTT
>Ga0209589_1003408_pt1 | contig 27736 bp, 11 predicted proteins | sample CowpeawhiteBW_FD_187525 | JGI IMG/M metagenome (GOLD analysis project Ga0209589, IMG submission 187525) | Root nodule microbial communities of legume samples collected from California USA - Cow pea white BW (SPAdes) (version 2) | ecosystem: Host-associated > Plants > Roots > Nodule | place: USA...
TTCGTTGGGAGACGACTTTGGGTTACTTTACCCTTACTATTTTGTTGACTACTTTCTTAACAATACTGAAGTTGTTATAGATAAGTAGTATTAATTTGATCGCGTCAACGACAGCGTTATCAAATTCTAAGTTAGTTCCATTAGGTAGTTCTTCTCAAGGCAGAATATAGAAAACCAGTTATTGAATGAGGGCGGATAAACCTTTAGTCACCTTAAGTTTATACATATAATGGGTTTCCCCTTAAGTGTTGTATAGGTCAACCAAGGATCAATGTAAGGACAAAGCAAACAATTAAGTGGCTATAGTGTGTGTGATGTGATTTGAGTGGGGAAAACAACTAATCTGAATCTAACTAAAATTCTTACTATATGTACACATACAAAATGCTATGCTAAAACTGCTAGATATGAATGCAACATAAATTTGAACGTATCTAGAGCTAAAAAGGAAAAATGAACTATAATTTCTTATTTTTAACTCCCCAATGCAAATGCAATGTATAAGATGATGATATGAATGTAAAAAATGCAAAAACTAACTATTCTTAAGCTATTCTAAACTCTAACAACACTTAAAATGATGTATAAAAGCATATTAACAAATTGTTTGATAAATTTCCTAAAAGAAAACCTAATCCAATGATGTTTGATGAAATGTTTGTGTGAATGGAAATGCAATCATGCAATGTTGAGCTAGAAAATTATTAACTGTAACACCCTAGGCGAATATTACTTGATAAAGCAAATTATATATTTTAAATAGAATTAAATAACTCATATGGTTCCCAAGCACGGGAAAAATCAAAACTTAAACTATGTAAAATAGAAATACTCCTCAAAGGCGTTATTGCAATCCATAATCCAAAAGCTAAATAAAATAAAATTACAAGATGTTCAAAAATAAGTTATAAAGTAAATCCCAATAGCTAGCCTAGCTCCATCTCTACGCATCACCATCCTCACCTGGATTCACATATGCTCCCGTGTGACAACTCACACGATCATCGCCAAACACAAACAGAAAGGGTGAGCTAAATAAACAACATACATAAATAATGATAATTACAACTCACCCAAAATAATTTAACCATTTTCTTATTTATAAACACCTTTGTACCATGTCACTCATATCTCACAACCTATATGAGTAGAATGCAACTCAACAATGGTCTTAGGGATTACAATGGTTCCACGAACATGCCCGCTCGTGATCCAACTCTACGAACCATCCCGCTCGTAGTCCAACTCTACGAACATCCTCGCTCGTAGTCCAACATGCGTGAACACCACCTGTTATGGAACTCCCCACCCATAACAACTTTATGTGTGAGCACGAAACATATGAACCTCCTCACTTGTATCCCCACACAAGAGTAATCCAATACAAACCTCCCCGTTTGCATTAATCATGCGTTTCCAACTCCATTACGAATCTGCCGACTCGTAATTTATCCAAGCATTCCAGACCAAACCATCACAACAACCCATGCAAAACACTCCTAAAAGGCCCATGCCCATACGCTATCACCTGTCAGAGCCTAAGCGTCACCAAGCGAAATTGTACTACAGATCGCTTGGCGGTCACCACTCACCGCCAAGCGCCACTCGCTCTAGTGACCCTCCTGTTTGTAGCTATCGCCTGGCGGTTCAATCCACACTACTAAACGCTACACCAGTAAAGTAGATTTTACTTGTTTAGGCACTACATAACCACTTCTAACACACCAAGTCATCACAGGCACACATCTAGAATACCAAATTGAAATTTTTTACCTTTCATCATACTTCCAATTGCATCATCACAGTTCATAGGTTACCAATCACACATAAGCATTCATACATTCACAATTTGGAAACATGACATCACTTGAGTGTGGCCAAGAATACACATTGCATATATGAATCTAGATGACAGCAGCCAAAACATGCATATAGTCATACAAACCACAACAGTACCTATAAAATCCCTTCATCTTAATGCATCACACTCAATGCCAATATTTAGCACTCTACATGATCATGTATTCATACATAATTTCACATTAGTAACTACTTGAAAATAACAAGAAATCATACATGCATTTAAAAACTTTACAAACTAGTAATGTTCTAAAGCTCCTAAATCATGCAAGTTATATAATGATGTCAATAGCACCTATTATAATCCTTTACTTTCCACAACTCAAACCAATTCAAGTTTAGTATTATTCCATATCCATAATTCATGCATTAAACACACCCATGTATAAACCTATACATTATGTTATCATACTATTTTTTTATGAGCCAGAATAAACCCAAAAAACAAACCCAACTCATTTCCAAACACAGCTAACAAAAATAGGCTATTGGCCACTGTCTATCGCCTAAATGCATCGATTTTCTAGAAAACTCCAGATTCTCTTGCACATGCTTAAAAACCTTAAAACCCCCATAAATGTGATCCAGTCATCCAGTTGCACAAAAACCACATTTAACCATATATCCAACATGCATACATATTCAATTAACCCACACAATGGCAAAATCACCAGATTTGTAATCTGCACACAACATTTTCCAAGCCCTTATTGAACCCTCATGTTTATATAAAACCCCAATAATCAAATCATCATCAATAGTGGACATCCTCAGTCAATTATAGCAATAAACAGGCAAGTAAAGGCATAAGAATTTGCAGAACATTCAAAAATATCACAAAACCCACAAAAACACAGAAAATGCACTAATCTGGTATCTGTCACCTAGCAGTCCTTCATTTTTGCCAGGCGGTTCTTCGCAAAACCCATAAATTAGGGTTAAATAATTGAGTCGCCTGGCAAGTTGATGAGTCATTATTTTCCTCCATTCCACTAGCCTTTGTGTACCCATTTGATAGTTTTTCAGTGCTTAATTGTTTATCTTTAGTGTGTTTTCATTTGTTGGGCTTTATTGGGTCATTGTTCCGAATTTAAGTTAATTTCACATTATTTGGCCTAATTTTTGTTTTTAATTATTTTTAGGTATTTGGGTGAAGCAAATTTTGGAGCTTGGACATTAATATTCAGTTTAAGAGATTTGCCACATCATTTCCACATCATTGTCACGTCTACGCCATGTCAATCAGTCCGTCCATGTCATTGGACCAGCATTTTGAGCCCATAGTGGCATTTTTGTAATTCTGAGTGGCATAATGACATTTTTATAATTATGTGAATCTGTGGTGATATGACCACGTATAAGAAGGCTAAGTTTTCATTTTCCAGCCACCACCATCTTCTCCACTCTCCATTTTTAGGTTTTTGAAATTTTGAAGGTGACCCATGGAGGCACATGCTTATTTTTCATGTTTTCCATTCATTTTTTACATTTTATGAGTCATGACAACAACCATTGTTTGTATTCACGTTTTCTGCACCTTGGGTAACATTTATATTGAAGGATTTACGTTCTTTTTCAGTGTTGTTTTCGTTCATCCACTATTTCTCCTTGCTTATTTTCGTTTGTTGCACCATTTTAAGTATTCTACACCAATTTGAAATCTTTTGAATGGTAGAATCTCAATTTCTATTGAACCCTAACTCGAATTGTATGGGTAACTAATTTTTGAATGCATTGATTCCTTGCAAAGAATGAAATGAAACCTTGAGATTAATGTTTTGTTTGGTGGGTTTTGTTGTTTCTTCGTTGTGGATTTACGTTTGTCGTTTTAATTGAAGAACCCAATCTAGTTTTGCTTAATTTTCAGAGTGGGAAAGTCGTTTTAGTTAATTTTCCTGCTTAATAAACTTTGACAAATTCATGAATGCTTGCATTGCTTAATTGTATGTTGAATTTGTGGTTAACCTCCGCTTAGTTGTTTAACAACGAGTTTCATGAGGAATAACGAAATCAATTCAATTTGCAATCTTTGATGGGTGAAATTTCATTTGAAGCAAGGAATCATTGTTATTTTGTGGTTGTTTAATGAAAATTGCAATTATGTTTTATTATTGAGTTGAATTTTTGAATTTGCCAAACCCCCTTGTGTTATACTATTCTGTTCATCTGGAAATTGAAGCTTTAGACAAAAATATTGGTCGTTGGGAGACGACTTGGTTCAACTTTCGCATACTGCATTTAACTATTTTAATTTGGTGGGGTACAGTCTCTATCACAGGTCTTTATTGCCACCAAGAAGTTTTTGGGCAAAAGCTATGAAACATCAAAACATAGCGTAAGATAAAGGAAAGTTCATACATATAAACAATAGTATAACCCGAAACACATCATTCAAATTACAAACATGTAGGAACAACTCCCCTTACTTGGATTCCTTGCTCCAATTACGATCCTAGTGATCTTCTTTTCCCCCAAAAGCCTTAACCCTTGCCTCCACTCCAATAATTATTTCCAGCACTCAATCTCTCTCTTAGGTAACGAATTCTACTACTCTCTCTTACTCTCCCTGTTGCCACACCTATATGACTCTGTGTTTTCTTGGAGTTTACTTGGATTTTACTGCCCTCAACTGCCACTTAGCAAAATACTAAAACGTGAATAGGGACTACTCATGGCTAGCCAAGGTTCAAAATCACATCCCTCAAGCATATGCACAACCAAAAAGTCAATACATGTTTCATGACAATTCATGCATACATATGATTATAAATCATGTCCTACCACCAAGCATATATGCAAAATAAAGCTAATTATTAAAACATCTCACTAATGGCCTACACAAGATTTGGACCCAAGATCTCTCAACAACACCTAAACACGCTCAACCACTTGAGCTACTATTGCTCCTTTTCATGACTTGATAAACTAATTCTCTTAAATGGACTTTCAATGCACAATTATTTCTAATTAATTCGTTATTGTTTGTTTAAATTTCCTGAGTCTTACATTAACCACACTTAATTCAACTAGAATCCATGCTCAAAATCAATAAACATGTCTACCATTCCTAACCTGAACTAAAATGCAAAAAAACTCGAAAATGAGCTATGGAATGTGCATGAACGTGTATGAGATGTAATTCTTATGTGTATAGGAACAATTAAATTGAATGACGAAGAGAAACACTTAAGCACAAATACAATCACTAAATAGAACTATAAATTTAGCAAAAAGATATGTAATTCAAAAATCCCTTATTATGAACCCTAATTAAAGGAAATAACGATCAAACTAAACTTCAATAAATTCTATTTCTAAATTTGTGCTAATTAAGTCATGGAATTTCATGGAACTGTGAAAAGCTTATATACAACATAATCTTGCAATATGTGAAGAACCGAAAAGAATGAATGGTACGTGGATGCAACAATGACAAATAACGAACATGACAGTAAAGTCAGCTCTTGTTCTTCTTCAACATTGAATCATATTAGTACTTTGATTGTTCAAAAGCCACTTTGTGCTTCTTGAATGAAAGTAAGGCAACTATGTGCTCACCAAATCAAGCAATAACTATGCACTTGATCAGATTTAATATTACAAAGGATTAATCAATTCAATCTTAAATTAGATACCAAATCTGATTTGCAAAGAACAAAAACACATAGAGTATAAAACACATAGAGCAACTCCTTGCAGTAGGTCACTAGTTTAGTAGGTCACTAGTTTCTAGGTTAAGACTCCTTCTTCTTGTTGACTTGTCATTAAAGGTTGACGCAACTCTTCTAAAGTGGCCATTGGAGTTCACCAAAGCTGATTGCAGGTCAAAAATCAATGTCCATCCCTTCTTCAGTCATAAAATGGCAAATTCAGTAATTGTTGCTATTCAAAATGAGTGCATGTTGGTCTTGGTTTTAATCCAAATTTTATGCTTTGTTTATCTTTCATTACAATTGAACTTTCCTTAGCTAGTGTGCACCTACACACATAACAAATGTTACTAGAAGTAATGCTACAATTATTTATCAATGTACATATATAACAATATCAATTATTTAAGCAAATGAGATTTTGTCGAATGTTAAAATCTAAATAAAGATCTATTTAAAAACAAACTACTCTTAGGCTAAGACTACCAATTCATTAAGTAAAACTTGATAAAGTTCTAAACTAAAAACAACAAAAGAAATTAACTACTCTAGCATAAAAAAACAATATTTAAAATAGAAGAGAAAATCAACATTAAAGCATATGACTACAAGAGTCTAACAGTTAATTAAAATACTATAAGCAAACTAGAACTAAACTAAAACTAGACTAATAATGAAAAGACAATGAAACTGAAATAAGACAAAATGATTTAAGCAAACAACCTATTTTATCATCTGAAGTCTATACTAAAGTAAGTAAAACTAAGAAAATCCACTACAACTCTACTATACTTCTAGATAGTCACTAAACTAACCCGAAAAAACTAGTAATTAAACAAAAATACAACTTACAACATAACTATATATTCTACACTTAAATTGTCATAAAACACTAGGACTCACAAACAAGCCCTCAAAAGAGTGTTTTTATCATTGAAATTTTCTAGCACTTGGGAACTCATCACAAGACATAAAACTAAGAACAAGACATAAAACAAAACAACTTTTTTTTACAGAATTTGTACACCAAAAGTCATTCACTACAACAATTCCCTATGTGTACATATGTAAAGCAAGTTGAAATGAGCATAAAGACATCCAAACCAGTCAAATGCAGTTAAATACATTGTAATTCAGTTGAGAACATGTCATTCACTTGTGCAGAACAATATTGACCTAACTAGAAGGTGTATACACTCTCATTCACTCTCAAAATTTATCAAGAATATTGTTTACCCTCTGCACTTGTTGTAAAATCTCACTTATATAGGCTTGTAGAGCCTCTAAGATCCAGCAATTTATTTTAAACACTCTTAAAATCAATAAGACTTGAATTTCAACTTGCAACGTGGCTTGGCCAAGGGTTGATTAACAAAGGTTGCAAGGCTATCAGTCCAAACCAATGAAACAGTGAAACATCAGTGATTAAGGGTGTGAACTTAAGTTTGGTTCGATGTTTTAGCACCACACCATCATCATAAGCTTTGTTGCATTTTTCTTCAACCTTTTTTCCTTTTTCTTCACACATATTTTAATGATTCTTTTCTCTTTTCCTTTTACTTATCGTTCTAGATTTTGCTCATCCAATTTCTCTCTTTGAAACATCTTAATACCCCAACTCTTGAGTTACACACAATTGTTCACTTAGTTCACTTTTCCACAACCCTTAGAAGGGTAATTTTTTGGTTTTTCTCTTGGTTGTGGCTGTGTAATATGGTAAAATATACAAAAATGGGAAAACGACTCAAATCAAGTTAGTTGTATTTGGTCAGTGGCTATGATCAAAAGATGGCCTATATCATGTTCAAAAGTGTGCTCAAGCAATTGACATCAACAAGAGTCTCTACAAGTTCTAGAGTGCAACATACATAAGTGAATCATCCAAGAATCAACATTTAGGCTCAAATCTTCTAGGTAAGCAATGTGTCAAAATTGGTGCACAATGTGTCTAAACATGTTAACTACCTAATTATCAACGAAAGGAATGCACAAACTAGCATAAATCTCTCTACTCAAACCATAATTTTCACAAATATGCATATCACAAAACTGACCATAATGAAGGAGTGAAAATGTAAAATTTACAAACAACACCTAAGATAGTAACTAAAACTATCTACACAACTCCTATTTGACAAAAAACAACCAAAGACTGACTAAATAACTTCTTCTTGAGAGAACACAAAAAATTCACTATTAAAACCTCAAAAATTGTAATAAAATGGCCAAAATTTGAAAATTGTGCTAGACTAGCCTAAGAAACTATATATCTTAACAAGTTTAAAATGGTAAAATCTAGCTAAGAAATAACTTAAACTACAAAAACAACCTAAAACTTGAAATATGACTACCTAACACCTAAAACTAGTACCTAGAATGGGCTAAAAATGCTAAAACTAAAACTTGCACTAATATAATATTTGATACTATAAAATAACTAGCTAGACAACTTTTGAATGATATACAAGTTGTAAAGTAAACTTAAAATTCACAAACAACAATAATTTCAGAATCTGACTAGTTAAAACAGGAAAATACATTGAAAACAACAAACTATGGATAACATTATGCTATATCAATGTAAAATGAATACCTAAGCTACCTAAACATAAACTCACCTTCTAAACAATTTCTAAATGATGAATGAATGATAAAAACTATGATAACCACTACAAATAATAAGAATTGCAAAACTTCACCTTTAAGAACCTAAAAATGCATCCTAAACTAAATGAAAATCAGAAAAATGTACTAACTTGAAAATAAAACTACAAAGTAATAAGCAAAACAAGTTTTAAATGCTAAAAGACTAATAACAACAAAACTAGTTACTCAGAATTACTAGAATTTCAAAATCTACCTATACTACTAAAAAATACAACACTAAAACTAGAAAAATTAAACTAGAAACTACAACTAAAGCAATTATCTACTTGAAACAATATCTAAAAACAAAGTAGCTATTCTCACAACTTTAAAATCATTAAATTAGCTTAAAGATCATTCTATCTAAGCAAAAAAATTAATAATGCAAAATATCACTATATGAACCTAAGAAACAAGCCAAAATTTAGTAAAGATAGGACAACAACTAACTAATCCTAGAACAACAAAAACTAATTAAAACTAACAAGAGAACACTATAATTCAAACTAACTACCAAAATCTATGCAGAATTCTAAATGTCATTTATGCAAACCTAAGAAATGCAAAAATAGTATACTAACTAGTAGGTAAATGAATCTATAAACTACAACCTATCTAACAATATTAAATCACTACAAACAATAACTAAACAAATCTCAATGCATCAAACTAAACTACTACTGCGGGTTTTTACAAAATTGAAACATAATTGCAAAGAAATCACTACATGCATAAACTAATGCTACTTAAATAGAATAAAACTAAAGATTGAAATTGATAGGAACAAAACATATTCTAAAAAAAACAAAAGAGAGGTAGGAAAAGAAAGATAGAACTGGTATGGAAGTGCGGTTATGTCAAAATTCTGATGTGGTGGAATCCTAGCTAGCAGTCTTGCACTTTTGTGAAGAAATAGTTGTTATGTTAGTAAAATGAGAGCAATCAAATACATTCAAAATTTGATCCAAACTAGTTGAAGAAAAAAAAAATGTTAGTCAGATTCAGCTGAAGTTTAGAACCAAAAAATAAGGATAAAAAGTATAGCTACTCAAATCAACAAATTGAAGAAAACGGAATAAAGGAACTAGAAAAATTGAAAAAGCAAAACAGACCCTAAAATTCAGTTTTAACTCTTAAAACTAAAATACACAAATAATGCAAATAGATGTTAACTACTGAAACAATTCTAGAAAAGTAGTAACAAGAATCTAAACAAGCTACCAAGAACAAAACTACAAATAGAAACAACAACTAGAAACAAAAATAGAACCTAATTCTAATTCTCAACTTATGAAAAGTAAAGAGAGTTATACTACTCCTAAAACTACAATCAGCTTATCTTATATCAAAGTGGCCACAAATTAAAATCAATTCTTTTAATTTTTATGTAATATATCTATTTTCTACCATCCTATTTTCTATACTACAATGACTAATTAAACTAACTAAATAAAATAATAAATTCATACTGCCATATTTGCAAACAACGATAAGGAAGGAACTCTTCAAATTTCACTCCTTACACTCAAACTCTTTGGCCATTTTGTCCATGCTTGCACAATTTTGTTTTTCCACAACATTATACTACAGTTGCAACAACATCTCATCCAATGTTGAGGCTTGTTGAACATGTGGTATGAGTTAGTTTGGATCATTAACTTCTACAAGACAATTAAGAGTAGAATCAACGACAATAACTAAAGAAACACAACCAACTACAATATTAGTCTCTTAAAAATTAACACCATTGACAATTGCACCATGAATTTTAACTACAACATTAAAATCAATAGTCACATATGACTCAACAGTAATATCAATATTCATATCAACTTTATTATCATTAAAGATTTCATCTTGATTAAGGTAATCATCAACATTCATGGTTGACTAAAAAATGGAATCTATACGAATATGCTCAACAACTAGAGATGACTCAACAATTTTAGAATAACTTGGTACACTAGAAGTAGTATCAGTTGTAATCTCTTTATGTTAAGCATGTAAAATGTTTAAAATATTAAAATCAACTTGAACTTCATGTAGATGTTAAAAGCATATCTGTCTAATAGCTCAACCCAGAAAGGGATCTGAATTGATTAATGAGTCTTTCACTTGTTTAAGTTGAATCTTGAAAGAGTCTTTAAGTCTTATAACCCAATTAATCAATTTCCCAGTTCTGTGTTAATGAACTGTTTAAGGCAATTAAGAAAGATTGTAAGAGAAGAGAAAAACCAATATACAACAATTTATACTGGTTCGATTCAAAAAGAATCTACGTCCAGTCTTCTCCTAAGTAAACCCACTTAGGAGGATTCCACTAACACAATAAAGATCCAAGAATTACAAGAACATCTATATAATTCTAGAACATAAAAACCAAAGAACTTGATCTACCAATCAAGAACTCCTCCTAGAAGCAATGCATCCACGCAATTACACATAGGCCTACACTTCACACAATGAAGCAACTGTAATCAGAAATACAATAAAAAGAATCAAGAAACGAATACACCTATTGTTGTGCAGATTTGTCAATTTGCTCCTAGATTCAAGCTAGACCCATCAAGGTAGAATCAACCATCAATCTCCTTGAATCTTCACTTGAATGATCTTCACGAATGCTTAAGAACTCTGTGAATCTCAGAGGGTTGTTTCTCAGAATGTTTTTGAGTGATTTGTAATTTTTTCCAGTACTTGAAACAGATTTTAAAAACAGCTTTTATACAGAGTTCTCTGCTGTCATTAATGGATTAGGAATTTACCTAATCGATTATCGTGAGTGTATTTTCACTGCCTTAGTGCAGTACTCACAGCTAATCCATTAGTTAAACAACTAATCAATTGATGATTGCACAAGCAAGAGTGTGATGGTTAATTACAACTTAATGTAGGCTTGATTTACATATGATAATTTCATACAAATAGCCTAATGCACAGCCTAACTAAAATAGGACTAATTCTAAACTGGTAATGCACATGAAGTGTAGCCTTGGACATCATCAAAACCATCTTCATATGAGTTGAAGTAGCTCCCCCTTTCAACAGTAGACCATTGGAACCTCAAGTTTTGTGCATCTCTGGATGAGAGCATCAATATGAGCAACAAACGCTTTAGCTGCAACAACTTTCAACTTTAAACTAGTTTCAGTTGAGATATCACAATCCTAGCTTCAGAGGGAACTTTGTTCATAATTGACCCACCACTAACTATATATATCATAATTCTATCAATCTCACTTAAGCCATCATTAAAATATAGGATCAACAAATCCTCACTAATTTGATGATTTATACATGAAGCACAGAATTCATTGAACCTATTCCAATACTCCTTTATTTTAGAGATTCTTGAAACTACTCCTTGTTGTTTTGGTGCAGTACAATGATGTTGGAATTGTGATTGGGAAGGTTGCACTGGCTGGCTAGAAAATTGTGACAGTTACTCATAATATGGCTCCTTATGCATGTATGGTTGAGAATGATAAAAGGAAAAGTAATCTCTAAATGCAAAATGGTGGCTCAAGATAAAATTGCATACAAAAACATCACTAAAAAAATCAAAACCAAACTCATTATCAACACTATACAACTAGAAAACAAGTTTTAAAAAGAATTATCAAACACTTACAGAAGATACACAAACTACTATATACAAGACACAAATCATATCACACACACAACTACTCAATTGTGCTATATACTCGACAATAGCGCCAATTTGATAAACCTTTAATCACCTCATGTTTATACAAATAATGGTTTTCACCTAAGTGAAGAATAAGTGTAATCACAAAAAGGAGTTTATGCAAAGAAGGGGGTTCTATTGGACCTTTAAAATTTTGTTTAATTCGAGATCTATGAAAAAAAAATTTCTCAAAAATTGCTACATTCCTGGATCAAACATTTCAATTGATTGAAATATGAAAAACCTTATAAAAAACATGACAATGAATTTTATAATATCTAACACAACAATTAGATTACAAGTATGGTTAATATGATATTAAAGATCAATCACAAAAGTGACAAATACACTGATTTATCAACTGATTATGCAATTACACCCAATTTATTATTAAATATCCAATTTACAACATTTCTTGAAAGAATCAATTAGAACTTTAAATTTGTAGAAACTTTAAAAAATACACTCGAACTTTATATTGGTTCACTCCAATGGAGCTACATCCAGTTAGGCAAGACAATCTTACCTTGAGTTTTCATTAATTCAAGATAATACAATATTCATACAATTAAACTCTTGAAAAAGAAAAATACACACAACACAAGTTTCTTGAATCACACAAGAAACAATCAAAGCACAAGAAGAATCATTATTGCAGACCTAGACTCAAATCAGGAACACAACAAAAACACAAACAAAGACATAAGAAAGATCAAACCTCAAGATCAACTCTCCTTAGTCAATCAAGAATCTTTTTCAACTCGCTAATAAGGAGCAATCACAACTCCAACACCTCTTGAATGATTCACAGACAACAATAACATTTATTTTTTCTATGAGAATGAAATTGAGCAAATTTTTAAAAGTGTTTTTGTGTTTTTGTGTTTTTCAAATCTTATAGAAATAGAAAGGCTATATATTATATAAATTGACATATTGAATCGATTGAAAGTAATTGTCAATTGATTGATTTCTCTTACTTAAGTGAAATCAGCTGATTGATTTTTACTTTAGCTGATTTGATATGTTATTCACATAACTATCTACAACAACAATTTAACCTATTAAACATCATTTTAACATATTAAATAACTACAAGACTCACAATAAGACTTTTATCTTAAGTTAGATTCAAAGATAAGTTTTTAAGCTTCATCGATCTTCTAGCTTCATATTTTTATTCTTCAAGACTCTTTTTGCCATAGGGTTAACCAAGAATTAATCCAAGGACAAAACAAACAATTAAGTAGCTATAGTGTTTGTGATGTCATATTAGTGGGGAAAACAACTAATTCGAATCTAACTAAAATTCTTACTATATGTATACATACTAGATGTTATGCTAAAAATGCTAGATATGAATGAAACTAAATCTGAACCTAAGCTAGAGCTAAAAATGAAAAATGATCTATAATTCCTTATTTTCAACTCTAAATGAAAATGCAATGTATTAGATGATGATATGAATGTATGAAATGCATAAACTAATTATTCTAAAGCTATTCTAAAATCTAACAACACCTTAATGCAAGATGTAGATTGTTCTCATGCTTGATTTGTGATTCTTGAGGTGTTGGGAAACATCTTTAGAATCTAGACTTGAAATTAAATACCTAATGGATGTTTGTATCTAGGAATGGAACTTGGTTCATTAGTAATCTTAGATTCTTGAAACTAATGCATGATTTCACTTGTTGAGGATTCAAGGAATTGAAACTTGATGAGTGATCATAGGCTTTGAGTATTCTTGTGAATTGATTTTGACATGAATATGATTTGAGTATTCTTGTGAATTGATTTTGACATGAATATGAAATTGGGATAATTTAGACTACATGAGTATGAAGTGATTGAAGTCTAATCTTGACAGATTGTAAATACACTATGTTAATTTCTTGTTACACACCAATTGTTTAATAAAACACAAAAGGAGTTTCTTAGTGTTTTGTGAACTTTGTCTCTAATTGAGTTGTGAATTGCGAGAGTTATCATGTGTTACACAAGTCCCTTGGGAGAGAACGATAAAATACTTATTACTTGTTATGTGCGATCGGTACACTTGCCGTATGGATTTTTCACTAATAGCAAAGGTTATATACAACACAATCTTGCAGTAATCATGTGAAGAAATAAAAAGAATTAATGGTGTGTGGATGCGACAATGACAGATAACGAACATAACGGTCAAGTAAGCTCTTATTCTTCCATAGAGAAAAATGAATCACAAAATTACTTAAGTGCGAAGAAAATTTAAAGTTGCTAGAAAATTAGTGTAGAAAAGATAAAAGTGTAGAAATTTAAATTGTTGAAAATTGAGGTGCTGGAAAAGTAAGGTGCAAGAATGTAATGTCCCATTTTAATAGATAAATCTATTAAAATAAATCATCACACATATTATAATTATCCAAGGGCACGAGACTTAAAGTATACGGATTTTTCAATCATCCCAATATACTCAAAAGGAAAACGAAGGCACTACACAATGCCAGGAACAAAATATAAAAGTTCACAGTTATCAGACACAAGCTTGCGCATAGCAAAAGACTACAGAGGCGACAGTGCCTCCAGGGAGTACTTGAAGGAAGTTGATCCAACCCAAGTCGGCTACACTGCGGAGTTTCCATCACCCTGATGACCACTAGGGGTTCTCACATCTGCTCACATCAATAAATTGATGATCATCGCAAAAGGAGAAAACCACACACAGAACACACAAGCAAACAGAAAGGATAAGCTAAAGTAAAATGATTATTTTATCATACAACTCAACATGCAATTCAAAGTCAAGAAATACATTTCAGACATCCAAACAAAGTTAGGACTTTAAGACTCGGCTATTCGGATACATATAATGAGGCACCACCACAAAACCTTCATGGAATTACGTTCTAGCCGTGAGGCACCACCAAGAAACCTTCGTGGAATTACATCCTAGTCGTGAGGCACCACCATGAAACCTTCATGGAATTACGTCCTAGCCGTGAGGCACCACCACAAAACCTTTATGAAATTATGTCCTTACATGAGGCACCACCATGAACTCTCACCAAGTAATTCATGGAATTACGCCCATTAGATGAGGCACCACCATGAACTTTCACCACGAGGTTCATGATATTACGTCCATTATATCCAACCATCCAAATATTTCATACCAAACTCATCAATTCCAACCCATACAACCAAATATTTCATGCATATTCACATGCTTCATACTTTAAATAGGGTAATCCAATCAATCATGTGACCAACAACCAAACATAGAGAAGAAACCGCACTGGAACACGTCCCTACCCACTTGTCGAGGTCTCGCTCAAGCTAGCCCAACTCGCTCAGGCGAGACTCCTCTCGCTCAGACAAGTGGCCTTCGCCTAGGCGAGCCCTTGAAACAGAGAGAGGGTGAGCTACTATTGTTCTCGCACAGGCGAAAGCTCCTCGCTTAAACAAGAGCTTTCGTTTTGAGTGACCAACCTGCTCGCTTGGGCAAGTCCAGCGAACTCACCTGCTCTCACGCATGCTGCCACGACCAGAATCACACCGGAGCATTTTCCATAACGTCCACATCACCATACCAACATTCCAGAATACCCAATATTGCAATAACAGATAAAACAGTATAGAAACACCAAAAAACTTGAAAATAGTAGAACACTAGCTTCCCTTTCCTGGACAGATGCTAGCGGAAAGCACCGACACTCAAAAGAGGGTTTACTACAACTCCAAGAACAGAGTTGCGAGGTGAGAATAGTGGACTAGGAGTGGAGTTTGCTAGCTTGACGCGGAAAGGCGCCAAACCCTAGCAGAGCTCGTTGTTGTTAGTCAATGAGGGAGGAGGGGAGTTGATTTCTGAAAAGTTGGCAAAAATGAGAGTGTTAGGGCTGGTTTAGGGGTTTTGGGCACCCTATGTGTCAGTCTTAGGCCCAACTGATTAAGGTAGATCCTTAAACATTGGGACATAAAAAGTGGGTCTTACAAAGAACATTAAAACGCTAAGAAAATTAAAAAACAAGAAATAAAAGAGTTGAAAAATTAAAGAGTAGAAACTTAAATTATAGAAATAGGAAGAAAAAAAAATATAAACATATCAACAACAAATTCAAGAGCAAAACAAACCGAAAATATTTTAATTTTAAATTGGTCTTGAGCTTGTGAATTGATCTTCCATTCCTGAAGAACCAAAAACAAATGTGGCAAATAGACAATAAAACATGTGGCAGAGAATAGGAATATGAAAAGACAAAATTTAAAGGAAGAATAAAAAAAGAGAGAAAATAAACTAAACTAAATTCTAAAACTTAGCAAATAATATCTCATTTTTTATGAAAAATCTTATATAACCTCTAAAGTATAAAGCTAATTTGGGCCTAATTTGGGCTCTAATCAAGGTTTAGTCCAATTACAAAAGTAAGTTAATAAAAGGAAAGAAACTAATTCATGGGGTCCTCTTTCCAATTTTTCCACAAATCTACTCTAACTTCCAATACTTATATAAAATATCACAAGAGTCCAAATCTAGCATCATATATCCAAATTAAAGTCTTTGAAGTTTAGAATACAATGCAACTAGAATTATTACAAAATGATATCTACGAATAAATTTATGAATAGAAAGTTATGAATGAAATAGTAAGTGCATGTCAAATGAGCTGAAAATGGAAACTAGAACAAATTTGTCATTACTAAAAGGTGAAAATTACCTAAATGTAGAAGAAAAATGCGTAGAAAGTACAATCACTATACAATAAAACTATGTTATCAATATCTTAGAGTTAGCGAGAACAATACTGAATGAAAGCAATACACCAAAATAATTTTAGGCATATGCAATAAGTACTACATGTTATATTTTAAATAGAATCTTCATAACACCTATTTTGAAACTCATCCCATATGAACTTTTCGGAGGAAGAAAACCTAATATTTCTTATTTAAAAGTTTTTTGCTGCAAATATTTTGTTCTCAAAAATGGAAAAGATATTTTAACAAAAAGGTATATGGAGATCAACTTGAATTATATGAAGGAGAACTAGATAAGAGCGACTTGAATGGACTAGTATAAATGACTTTTTCCTTGTACTTTCATTGTACATGTTGAGTGTCTATCTTTTGTTAAACCTTTTTACTCAACTTTTGTGAAATCATTATCTATACATTAGATATTTACTGGAAAATATTTATTTTCTAAAATTTGTGTGAAAGGATTTTAAACTTATCAACTCCATTGTAGAGTTGATTTGTTGTTTCATTGTATAGTTCTTAAGCTAAGTCTATCATAGAGGTCTCCTTCTTTGAAATCTAGAAATCAATCGGGTTAGTAATTGTTGTACTAGACGTATAAAATCCAATGTGTAAGAGTTTAGTATTATTAAAAGTTATGGAATTGATGTACATGCTAGGAAGGTTGCTTCTTATGTTCTTTTTCTTCCATCTACCTTTTTGATTTAAATGCAATATTGATGGCTTAACTGACTGTTCTTTTGGGATTTCTAATTGTGGGGGTATTTTTCGTGACCATCATGCTTTCATTGTGCTTTGTTTCTCATCATATCATAGTATAAAGAATGAAATATATGTTGAGTGTGTGATTTTAACTATGAAAGTTGTTATATCTAAGGGTTGATCTAATAATTGAATTGAGTGTGACTCTCAATTTGTTAAAAACTTCAGAATAATAGTTCTAATGTTACGCAAAATCTTCGTAGAGCACATGGCCGAATTGTTTTGTGAATATCAAGAATATGTGTATTCATTTTACATATTTTGTTTAAGATGATAATAATTGTTTTTAGAGATATTTGTACTTGATGGACCGTATTGAGTTAACTATTTTTATAGTTTTGCAATTTTTAATGATTTTTAAAATATTTTGCATACGTTGTCAATTTCTAAAATTTTTCGCTTGACAAATATTATTTATGGTGTCAACTTAATTAAGACAAGAGATAATAAAGTGATGTTTAAGCACTCTCATCTTCTATTAAAAAGACCATAAATAAAGTTGTAACCAACCAACCAAAAGTTTACTTTTACATTTTTCTAAACTAAAAGTTTATGTATTTATACAAGCGTATTAATTCTGAAAAATACACATAAAAAGTGTTCGATACTTATTCTAACGTCATATTTCAGGAAATTTTCTTAAAAGCACTAAAAAGAGTGTTTTTTTTTTCAGAAAACAACATCCTCCCAAAACAAGATCCTTGAAATGCAGCATCCTAATTAATCTGAAAAAAACCTAGATATCAATTTGTTCTGATCAACGATGTGACTCTACACTTTATTCATAAATTACAACCATAGTTTTAGAAATCAACATTGAAAATTTTGTGAAAGTATCCTGTTTTGATTGCTATAAATGGAGTTAATTACTATCTAACAAGAACAACAAATTGAGTCGAAATTTATGTATCCTAAAAGATGGACAAAACATTAATTTATACTAAAATAATGAAACACGACCTACTGCGCTTGCACTAAATAGTCGGCTTCATGTTTCTACCATTTAAAACCAAATATAGATCACATTTTCGGAAGGAAGAAAGCGAATATTGAAAAAGGAAACACAAGTGCTTCAAATGAATATCCTAATTCATGGGTACAAAAAGCTCAGAATTTCGGAATATCAAATAAATTATATTAACAAAATGGTAGTAATATTTAACAAATTTAACAATGATTTTAAAAAATAAAGGAAGAAGCAGAAAAAGAAAATCCACGTAACCTAATGTGAATTAAATCATGGCGATCTTCTGCTGGACCAGTAATCAAAGTAGACCAAACCCAAAACAGTTTGTGGGTCCAAAAATTTAATGTGACCTCTTCAGAGATGAAGCTAAAGTAGGTCTTTACACCTGTGAAGTAAATATTGTAGGGTAGTGATTTTGTTTTGATGATATTAATTAATTAATTATAGTTTTTATTCAGACATTACTACTTGCTTGCTGCTACTGCTGACCACTGGTCTTGCTTCTTTGGCTCTATCATTCTGCCTCTGAAGCAGAGTGGTTGGACCTATAACAGATATAGCTGTTCAAGCAGCAGGCATGGCAGCTACAACATTTGTATTTTTCTCTCAGTATTAGAGAAACTCTGTGATTATTGGCCACAACCACTCATTTTTTTTTGTTTCAGATCAAGTCAAACAGGATTCAAGATTCTAAATTCTTTTAAATCCTTTTTCTTGCTTTTAAATGCTAACCAAATAATCATATTTTTTAGAGTTTTAATTATATTTATGTCATTTTTTATACTAAATCAAATATGTGAAGATGATAAATAATACTTACCTTTTATGGGTGGAAGGTATGGTTAATTTACAAGATGAATAATTCATTCGAATAATATGATAAGAATTATAAAAATATCATATTTAAAAAAATTGCTAATATAATCCCAGTAAAACAGTGTTAAGCATTTATAATGCAGAGTTTATTTTATATTATTTGTAACTTTGAAAGAATTTGTAGTAATAGGCAAACCGTTGTTATCATTCAAGGGTCGAGAGTTTTTTACATATTGAAATTGAACTTTGATCTACCTTTAAACAAATTTTATCTCAATTTAAAGAGTTGTTTAGTAATAGATAAAATTTTGATATGTAAGTAAATCTTGTTACTTAGAAACAAATAAAAGAAAATAATATAACAAATTTTAATAATAATAATTAGAAACAAATGATAATTAAATAAGAAAATAAATTATATTATGACACAAAAAGTTAAACACACGTACTATAAGAATTATAAACAGAAGAAGGTAACATGCCTGTAAATAAGTCTGATACGGAAAAAAAATGAAGAAAACACACTAGAAGTACAATGAAACTAGTCGAAAATAATGAATTTATCTTCTTGTTTTTGTTTTTGTAATTTTTAATTATTTGTAATTGAATTATTTTTATTTTTTAAATGGTTAGTTTAGGTAAAATAATTAAAATATTTTATATTTTAATCTTTATATTTGGATAAAACAAATTAATTTCTATTTTATGACAAATTCGACTCTATCTTTAAATTTAATTTAATTTAGCTTGATCTTTAATTCGATAGACTTGACTTGACTTTTGATTCAAGCTGACTCGAGTTGATTCGACCTAGACTGATTTCAATGATTCGACTTTGACACAATTTGAATAGATTCAACATCAACTAATTCGAATCAATTCGGTTCGAGTTGATTCGACTCAATCTTCCACTATAATAGATTGGTTTAAATCTTATGTCTAGGCCAACTCGATTTGTCTTGGACCGACTTGACTCGACCTTCATTCCGGACAGACCCGACTTGACCTTCATCTCGGACAGACCCAACTTGACCTTCGTCCTAGACATGCCAGTCTCGACCTTCGATCTGGGTCATCTCATTTCATCGTACAGCTCAAATAGACTGGTCTCGTAATTTGCCTAACCCTACTCGACTTCTTGAATTTTTGAACTTTTTATGTCCTATACAATAACTAAAAGAAATTCTACAACTTGAAAATTTTCAATTTTCTTTTTTTTTTAAAAGTGAATGTTGAATCTTACTGTTAGTTATTTAAAATATTTTCTTAAAATTTTTCGATTTTAATTTTCTTTTAATTTTTTTGTCCTATTTATTTTAAAAAATTTTGAAATTTTGAAATAAATGAATTATTTTCCTAAATAATTTCATCCAAATTACACGTATTAAAGTTTAAAATAAGGATAATTTGAAGTACTGAGTTTTTCTTTTTTACCATCTCAAACATACATCCGAAAGCCCCCTGGTGAAGCAATTTCGTGCGCACTAACATCATTCAAGAGAGAGAAAGAATGAGTATGATTAACATTAACATACAGTGGTAGAGCAACAAAGGGACGAAAGTGTACAGCTTTTACATGGTGAAACTGTGATGTTTTTGTAACACACTCCCAATTAACAGGAAAAAAAAAAAACATATTTATATATATATACATAGGCAGCTAGTGAGAGGGTAGACCTGAAATATACGCCATTAGAGTGTGAAAGCAGGGAAAAAGTGCAGAGACAGTGAGACCCTGCAAATCGTGGGTGTGTGGTTATTAGTACTTAGCCAAACCCTGCAAATTAGGCTCTTGCGTATTTCAAAAACCAAAACCCAATCTCACTTTTTTTTCTCCCACTTTTACACTGCAATAGTCCACTTATTAAAACCTTCAACCACACCATACGAGTAAAAGTAACAAAATTGGTTTTGCTTCTGCTTCCTTTTCTGCCTCACACTCTCTAAGCCATATATAAACATGTTGGATTACGAATGGAACTCATCAATGATACTCCTCGCCGGTAATGAAGTCGCCGCCGGCGAACCCGACCAAACGCGCCGCCAAATTTTCGACCACAACTTCGCCATGTTAACTGACCCCATTCTACATGGCTCAACACCAACAGCCACCGCTGCTTTTTCGATTCACCACCCCTTCAACCCACCACCACAACACCAGCAGCAGCACCATCACCATCACCACCCCCAGCAGCCCTTCTTCGACCCACGCGCCTTCCATAGCGCGTCCACCGCTTCCTTCTCGCCACCACCTTCGGTGCTCTCACTTAACCCAATCCCACCTTTAGCTCCCTCCCACTATGGGCTTGGGCCTGGCTCCGGGCTTGGGTTTCTGCTCATGTCCAAGTCTGAGGATGTGACTTCGCCCATGAACTTTGAGTGCTCTGGTCACGGTCTCGGACCTGGACCCGGGCTTGGGCTCAACCTCGGTGGCCGCACATATTTTGCGGCTTCCAACGAAGACACCCTGGACAGATTCTACCGTTCCAAGACGGTGGAATCGGTTTCCACCGTGTCGTCGAATTTGCCACGCTGTCAGGCTGAAGGATGTAACACGGACCTCTCCGAAGCCAAGCACTACCACCGCCGCCACAAGGTGTGCGAGTTCCACTCCAAGGCCGCCACCGTCATTGCCGCCGGGTTGACTCAGCGATTCTGCCAGCAGTGCAGCAGGTTGTGGTTTTTTTCGGAACACAATTACGAATTTGCCACTGGGTGTTGTAGTTTGAACCAATCATTGGCTTCGGGGTGATCCCAAGGGTATTTCCGTCCGGTTCAGGAAATTTCCCTCTTCCTCTTCCATTTTTGTTCTTTTTGCATTGCTTCTTATGGTAGTGCAATTACTCAAACCCTTAACTGTGCTCTTTCATATCATAATTTATTATCTTTCATAAATATAATATATGAAAAAAAGGAAACCCACACCACACCCCATGTTTTTCTGCCCAATCAAATTTTTAATAGTTAGTTTATTTAATTTCAATTCAAAACCGTTAGAAGGGAAATATCCTTTTGTTTATTCAATTTTGAAAGGAAGTATCTTTTGTCACTCCAAAATTAATTATTTTCAGTATAAAAAAATTCATTGTATATTCTTTTTCATTATTTTTGTCGCATGAAAAGAACTATTTATTCTTAATTCATGAAGTTATGAAATTACATGAAGGCATCACGTCGCTGGTTTCCTAGAACGAGGTCGGAACAATGAGATCAGAAATACGAGAATGTGATTTGGGACATTGTTATTTGTCCCATGATTCCATAACAAGGGCATTTGCGTCCCTAAAATTTTCCAACATCTCCGACGTACCATCAGTACTATCCTGTTTTCACGTTTTCTTTAGCAGAAGCATTGAATTGCAGCTTCAATAAATGTGATTCTCGATTTTCAACGAGTTACTTACTATACAACAATTGCAACTTCATTGTTGATTTTAAGTGAAAGGTAGCTTTTTTAGTTTGACATGTGTTAATTGATTTTTGTCTCGTTTAGCAGATTCCATCTTCTTTCAGAATTCGACAATGGGAAACGGAGCTGCAGGAAGAGACTGGCAGATCACAATCGTCGCAGAAGAAAAACTCAGCAGGCAACTCAAGAAATTCACAAATCTCAGCCTTCTTTGGACAATGTTACATGTACGGTTTCTTCTCTTACCCTTGATAAACAAGTACACAATACCTTAAATTCTCCTTAATCATTTCAAACACACTTTTAATTGTAAATATAATGAACACTGTTACAGGATTCGCACTACTTTGTACTTGTGTTTTTCTAGAATAATGAAAATTCTCTTTTTCTGTCTGCAATAATCACACGTTTTAGTACATAAACTGATGTACCCTTCTAAACCAAGAGTAGAATAAATGGATTAGGCCATAATTGTAATGTGGTAGTGATTAAATAATGAATCTGGCAGGGTCGTCTTCAGAATCTGGAGCTCAATCTTCGTCATCGTTGAAGGTGGCAGTGTCACCCCCAGATTATTTCCAGCAAAGACCAAAGCAAAATAGAGGCACTTCGTCAACATCATCATCCGGGTCATTGTTTTTCTCAAGTGGGACCAATTTGCATGGCTAATAGTACCCATGCCATTAATTATAAAGGAGGAGAATGAAGAATAATGTAGTGAACTTCCTCTTGTAACACTTTCTCCCCAAATTTAATTTAGAAGCTTTAATCTGGAATCTCTGAAGTGTGAAATTGATTTGAGGTTTGAGTGTTGTGAATTTTGGTAGGGTAAATGGCAGAAGGGAAAAGTAAGAAGTAAAATTGAACACTACTATTTGGATTTTCCCGTAAATAGTGGCGTTTGGGTATCAGAGAAAGTCGGGGGCAGCTGAGCAGAAGTGTTCAGACTACTGCCCTAGGGCACCTTCATTTCGTGGCATTGACTTTGTCTGCCACTGGAATTTCTCTGAAATATGCAGCAATTATATGCATCTCTCACCAATTCCATTATACAGATGTTGGAAAATCTTCTCACACCAATTTCTAAAAAAAATTAACAGAATCAAATTTTTTACATTTTCAATCTAAATGTAGTTTATCTATAAGTTAAGGTGTGGATACTTTAGATAATTATTTGGTAATATCATTAATAGATATAGATTGTGCCTGATAATATAATTCATCAGTGAGATTGTTGTAAATTTAATTTATAATTATACCAATTATGTTATTGACAATATATTTGATTGTCTAGCATTATATTTTATGCATTAAAAGGGGATTATTAGCAAGAATATTATTTATTTGATTTATTTAGAAGAGAAGTACATACATACAATAAATATTTATTTAAGTTCCCACTCATTTAAATCTGTATTGCGTTTAAATTTACATTTGAAAAAGTAAAATTTTCGAATCAATAATATTGTAACTTTATTTTAAGAAAAAATCACATAAAATCATTTGATTTTATATATTATTACATTTTATTATATTATATATAGAGAGAGAGAAGATATGAATAAAATAAGAAGTTTCTCTTATAACATATCTCTTATATCTTTTATATTTTTATCATCCCCACAAATTCTCAACACTCATAATATTTCATATTGTAATTATATCACTCATAATATTCTATTCTATATTGTAATATAACTCTTAAAATTTCATAAGTTCGCATCCCAATTAAGTCCGCGTAAAAGCTCAAGATCAAAATGCAGACTTAAGTGAATGTTTTTACTGTATTTATATGCTTATATGTTAAATTTTAATTGTTCACAGGAAGAAAACATAAGTTTAGCTTCTAAATATTAGTGTTAGTTAAATAGTAATATTATTATGATGCAAATTGTTCCTACAAAAACAACAATAGAATTTCACGAGGCACAAATTATGTCTTATCCAATATTCGAACCTTTCGAACAAATACTCTTTAGTCCTGCTGGGTACATCTTCATATCCAGTTGTCGGATGTGACATTTTGGAGGTTACATGCAGAAAAGACTCCAACAATCAAGTCAGCGAGAGCTCTCCAAAGTCAAATCTAAGTTTTAGTATTAATGAATTATGTATCTTTAATTACAGTCATGTAATTTTAGCCGCTATGTATGCATTGACTTTCTATATAGTTTGATCAGTGGTCCATTGCGACCAAGACTATAAGTTGGCGGTTAGGGCCCAACACTTTACTAATTCTATCTACGCAATATAGTACAACAACTAAAGCCTGGTTCAAAGTTGGTGTTGATCCTTATTGCCTACTTATAGTACACAAACAATTTATATATTTTTTAAATATAAAAAATAGTAAATTTATTAATTATTTTAATATATCAATATTTATATTAGTATCAGATTAGTTGCACTAAGTTATTTTTTTAAAACAAAAATAAATACAAAATTACTTTTAATCTTTTTTATTAAATAAATATTCGTGTGACACTAAGTGACACTAAAGTAAATAAATATTAAAATAAATAAAGTTAATTTCAAACATATATACCAACCTTAATTATTTTTAATACTTACATTTATTTAAGTTTGTGTTTGCTAAGTGAATAATTGTAAGAAAATTAAAATAAATATTAAAAAGAAATAATATTAGCGTTTTTTATATTTTATTGATGTTACTGTAGTTTAGCTGATGCTAAGTTATATATTTGAATTTATGTTCATTTTTCACATTGAATATGGATCATAAATTATTTTAGTTCAAATGCTTAAATTTAAAGATGACATTTTTTTTTTCTTATTAGTCATTTTCTTTTCTCATATTTTCTATATAAATATAATAAATTCATGTTGATAAGTCTTCTTACACTAATATCTTTCATATCGATCTCGTTTACTCACACTCGTCTTCTTTACCCATATTCATGTCTTTTATTCAGAATTATCTTTTTTATCCACACTTCTCTACATTTTTTTTCTTCATCTTTTTTGTAAGGCCCACAATTTTCCTTATTATTATTATACCCTAAATTCAAGGGGCTGTCCCAACTCAGTTGGGCCTAGGGCTGGCCTATAAGGAGCGAAAGACCTAATATGCCCTAATGCTTTCATTCCACTCACTTTGCAGAAACAGATCTCCTACCCCTCTTAGAGCAACCACAACCCTCTGCTAGGGTTTGATCTCCAGCCTCCGTCAAGTCTGCTCAAGTGTATTCTTGCCCCGCGTAACTTACTATCCGACTTATACCACTCCCCCTTAGTATATTTTTGTGTTTTCCCCAACTAAGGTTCTGTAGCGAGCTTATCTTGTAATATGTTCCATTGTTTTTCCAGCTTCTAAGCAAACTCCTAAAGTTGTTGTGTCCGTGTTTGTTGTCGAGGTCCTATACTAGCTTATTTCAAGTAAGGGAAGCTAGGACTTACTCATGTATTTCGTTTTCCCTGTTGTTCTGCTGTTATGTTAAAAGTCTATGGTTGGCGTGATGTTGTGAATGCTTGGAACGTTTAAGCATGTTGGTTTGGTTTGGTTTTGGTATGGGTGGCTGTTGCAGGAAAATAGTGGCGAGATCTGATAATATCGCCCAAGCGAGCCTGTCTCGCCTAGGCGAGATGAGTAGAGACTCGCCCAAACCTTTTCACGCAAGGGGTCGCTCAGGCGACCAACTCAGTTTTGACCGAGCGAGTGTCTCGCTCAGGCGAGGGGAGTCTCGCCTAAGCGAGAATGCACAGAGACCACTGTTTCTGTGTGTCGAGCTCTCGCCTGAGCGAGAGACCCTCTCGCTTGAACGAGACCCTTTAGCTTGAGCGAAGAGTTGAGCGAGAGTGCGTTCTGGTTTGGCGTTTTCCCTATTTTTGGATGTTTGGCTTGTATTTGATTGGATAATTATATAATGGCATGAGGGGATTGAATATGCATGAGTGAGAGGGTGTATGAGTTGTGAATGACGAACTTGAATAATTCTTGGCATGTAATGAACATGGAATGGTTGGTTATGAAAGTGGCATGGTAATGACATGAGTTGAAATTCTATATTCATGGACGGAGTATGACGAGTTGGTATGGATTTGACCTGGAACATGAAAGGGATTAGTTATAAAGGTTGACATAATATATATATATATATATATATATATATATATATATATATATATATATATATATATATATATATATACATGCATGATAGATATTACTTGGTTGTTTGAATATGTTTGGTCTGCGATCAGTGCATAATTCCTTGAAATCTCTAGGTGAGATTTCAAGGTCGTGCTTTAGTGGTTAGGATGTAATTCCATGGTCCCTATTAGTGGGTGTCCATGGTGGTGCCCTATCTATATAGTCTGGTAAGGATTCAAGGTAAGGTTGCATCCTGACACTCTAAGGAGTCATTAGTCTCACTTAGAGCGGACTGTCTCTTGTGGTGAGAGTAGCAAGAGGCCTGAAACTCATTAAGGGATAACCTTGTGTGTGGGGGATTGAAACAAGTGCAAGCATCCGCTGAATCTGACCAGGTTATTTGTATTTGAATGAGTCGAGTCAGGGTCTAGTGTATTGCTTGAGAAAGACAAACATGTTTGCATGATATATAAATACTGCTTGGATTGGGTAATAGTATGTGACTAGAGCCGTCAAAATGGGTTATAACTCGTGAGCCAACCCAGCTCATCACAGGTTTGGGTCGGATTGGGTTGAAAAAAATTACAAATTTCAGTACGGGTTAAAAATGAACCCAACCCACTAAGAACCCGGCTCATTCAGGTTGAACCCGTGATGAGCTAGGTTGGCTCATCAACCCGCCAATAGGTTTTAAATATTAAATATATATATATATATATATATATATATATTATATGTATTATATTATATATATTATGTATATGTATATTATATATATATATATATATTATATATATATATATATTATATTATATTATATTATATATTATATATTATATATATTATAAATGTATAATTAAATATATTATATAGGAATATAATATAATATAATATATATATTATATTTGTATGTATTATAAATATATATATATATATATATATATATATATATATTATATTATATATTATATTTATATGTATATATATATATTATATGTGTGTATATCTTATGTTTATATATATATATATATATATATATATAATTATTTATATATATTATATTATATTATATATTATATTATTATTACTA
>Ga0209589_1003412_pt1 | contig 27723 bp, 13 predicted proteins | sample CowpeawhiteBW_FD_187525 | JGI IMG/M metagenome (GOLD analysis project Ga0209589, IMG submission 187525) | Root nodule microbial communities of legume samples collected from California USA - Cow pea white BW (SPAdes) (version 2) | ecosystem: Host-associated > Plants > Roots > Nodule | place: USA...
TATTAATTTTTATTAAAGTTTATTAAGTGATAGTTTTAAAAATTTTATATTTTAACTAATTTAAAATTTATTTAATGTTTTTTATCAAGGGTATTTTAGTAATTACAAAATTTTATCTATTATAATTCTTTATTTTATCTATCACATCAATTAAATCTTTCACTAACTTTCATAAAAAATATCTCCAAATCCATTCATTTTACCCTTTAAATCCACTCAAAAAAACACAAATATCCATCCATCTAAATCTACACAAATTCATCTTCACACTCTCCCCCATATCCATCTACACAAAGGAACACACCCTTAAGTTATTGTTTTTCTTACGTGAATAATCTACTATTCTGTAATCTCTAACAAAATTAGTGATAAACACTAAGATAACTAAATAAATTAAATTTCGCAAATTAATAGTATAGTTATGTAATAAAGACTAAAATAGTAGCTTGCTTTTTTTGTTATTGGGAGATGATCTTGGACTTGGACTTTTCTAGATTGAATATTGATTAACGTTTATATGTAGGAAAATGACCATATTGTGCACTTAATTAGCTGAATTTCAATCATGCACAACCGAGAACATTGTAGATTATCATGAAGTCTTCTCTTTGATGTTTCTCTTCATGTTTTTAACGGTAAATTTCTGTCTTTGCACCAGTTGAGAATCCAAACAAAATAAATAAAAAAATAGCATTCACAAATTACTTAGGTGGCAATAAATCTCAATAAGAAATGAATTAGGAGACATTATTACTTGATAAGGACCATTGCTGATTATGGTTTCAGTCTTAATCTTTGCATTGCATCTAATCAAATTTTTCTGTTTAAAAAAAGAAAGAGTTTATGAAACTCTAATACATATTATAATGTAAGAGATTGGTCAAGATTACAAACAAGCCAACCAACACCTGATGTTCCTAAACTATACAAATACTGAAAACTCTTCATTTTACAAAATGGTTTTGATACTATTTCATTGTAAAAAATTTATATGATGTATCTACCACCATTATGCTGGGTCAGGTAAGAAACTAGGTCATGCAAAATTTTATTGAAACTTACGTGGTTTTAACTAGTGTGGTTTTTTGTGTTGAAGAAATACTTTTAGCAACGGTTGGAAGAATCCAAGTCTATTGGATCAAGGTTTCTATGTGTAAATACGTACCAAATATTTTTTGTAATTTTTTGTCTTTTATGGTTTTTCTCACTTGACATGTAGAAAAGCTAGCTAATGCTCCACCCCTTTATACTTTAATCACAGTTATGATCCTTCTAGTTATTTTATTTGTCACCTTCATATATTATCACATCCAACATCATGCTCAATAATTTCTGACAACTCCAAAGAATTTGTAAGCAACAATTTCTTTTTACCACGTTTAGAGAACAAATGATAGAAGGCTGTTAATAATTTTAAAGAACTCTACTAATGATTAATCTCAATACAATCTTTTTTTTAACTTATATTAGATTGGCCAGTCACCTCCACATAAACGCCTTGCAGTTGCATTAATGGTGATTAATAGCATTATTTAATAGAACGGAAAATTAAAGATAGCATTCACTGTATGAGATGATTTGCACAAGGTTTGATATTTTTGTAAAGCAAATAGTAAAAGATGGGAGTACAAAAATTATCCCTACACTGATGCTTTTGAAGCATAACATTTAGCCATCACCGGCTTCTAACTTTGATGAATCCCACCACTTCTTGGTCAAGAGAGATTAAAATGTATATTACTCATGTGAAATAAATATTGGATGTGGCCACAAAAAATCAAGTTGAGTAAGGATGGCTCAATCTGTACAAACTATGAGTATACCATTAAGGACTACTATATACAACCTGAACCTAGGATATACACCTTCCTCTGTCTTGACTCAGCTTTGCCACCAATATTTGTAGTTAGACGAGACCCAAGAAATTGGGAACTAGAAACTGTTGATCCACAAAAATGTCAATCCACAGGGCTGGAAATGAGAGACATTAGTTACAAAATCTTTAGTTGTCTTGCCCTGATTCTGGTTTAGAACCTCCGACACTAAAATCACGTGGAGGTGGAAATTGGCTCTGCTCTGAGACAGTGGTAGCAGTCCCAGTAAAAGCATCTTCAGCGTTCACATTCTTCTTTGCCCTCTTCGGTCTCTTGGGTTTCTGACCCACTGGATCGACATCATCCAATTCGCTGTCCATGACTGAAGTACTAAATTCACTCATCTTTTGAGAATTCTTTGGCCTCGGCTTATCCGAGGCAGCTTTTCTCTGCACAGTGACATTGTTATGTTTACCAAATTCACATAACATTCAAAATACAGAAAATTGGATTCCATGAACATGAGTACACCTAAAAATGCAAGTCACTAAAATTCACACAAATGATCAAACTAGCAAAAGTATAAGAGATTTTAAAAAAATCACCGTGTTGGAAAGAGATGTTCTGTTGCGTATGAAGCCACCATTATGGGTACCACGATCGATTAAATGGTCAATTAGTTTTATTGAAAATAAATTGTCTATCTTTTTTCTGTCATGGTACAGTGAAGAGTTATGGGTTAACTAGTTTTAAGGATAGTTACTTTGTGACATTTGTGCATTGTATATAAACAGACTACTCTTTCAAAATTATTGCATACTTGTTCTGCTCTAAAGGTAAACAGACTCATAATCAACATCTCCATAAACAAAACACTGAAATTTCCCACTTCGACTACTAAATTTATTTTCAAACAACAGTACAGTAATTTATCGATAAACTTAATGTCAAGAAACTTACCCTAAGGACTGTTATCACAGAGGAGTTTTCCGATTTCTTTTCAGCCAAAAAGATTTACATAAAAGCAAGCAAAAGTATGCTCAACCACATGCAGCAGATCATTCCATTCCAATAAGAAACTACAAACTTCCAATATAAATTAACAATTTTCTTTACCATGCAACGAACTGGAAATGAGTATCTAGAATTTTTGTAACCAATAAATTAGAGATATAATCAATCAGCATCATCAACAACAAAAAAGCCTTCTTTTGGAGGTCAAATCCTCTCCAGAAAATACATTGAAGTCTTATGATGATACCTTTTTATTACTGGACTTTGAACCCTCTGGATCCACGGCAGCATCATAATCCGAAGTACCCTGAGCTGCAGAGCTTGTTAGATCTTCCAGTGATGCATCACCATCTTCATTTACCCTAATGCCTTTCATAGGTTGTTTTTTCTTTTGCTTATCCTTTACCTGGCAGGATAGGCAAGGTCAAACAATCAGAAAACTTTTCAAAATTGTTCTAGGGTTTAAAGAACTTTTTCTAAAAGCTGTTTCATTTAGTTAGTCAGGAATATTCAATACATAGTAAACTAATGAAGTCTGGTAACCAGATTCACAACCAACCTGGAGAGGGATCTCCTTTAACTTCTGCTCCAACTGAGCATCATCTAGAAGCAAAGATACAACATCCTCGGGAGCTAAAAGATCACCACCGACAGATCCACCAGTCATGACAAGGTTCTGCACAGTACTTTTCTGACTCGCTCTAAGAAGAATCTTCTCTTCAACTGTCTCTTTACATATAAGTCGGTAAACAGTAACCTGCAAGTTCGAAAATGCATCTAAAATCAGTTAAACACTTGCAAACTAAAAAGGAATAGCTTTAATGTCTGAGAAAGAAAAAGGTGCATGATCCAGAGAAAGGCAAAGCTACAATTCCAGATATGCAATGAAGGAAAATCTAGAGGCCAATTGTTGATATTCACAAAAAATATGTAACATGAACATCCATAGAACAAGTAGTTTGAGGGAGAAGTTGGTGTGAGAGGTGGAACTAACATCTTTTGTCTGGCCCAAACGATGAGCTCTGTCCATTGCCTGTAAATCCAATGTTGGATTCCAATCACTCTCATAAAATATGACTGTGTCAGCAGCCGTCAAGTTGATACCTAACCCACCAGCTCTTGTACTCAATAAGAACACAAAAATATCATTCCTGCAACAAATTAATAAGAAATATTAAAAAACATACGTATAATAAAATAAGTAATGATCAATAGTTGAACTAGAATACAATATGAAAAGATTACAAAGAAACTAGAAGACATTACCTATGCTGAAAGTCTCTGACCATATCTCTACGATCCTGGATAGTGGATGATCCATCAAGCCTAAAATATTTATATTTTCTATAGTTCATGTAGTCCTGAATATGATTGAATTACAAGTCAGAATATATAGAAAAGAGTGTTAAAAAAAGACAAGTTGAACACTTATTTTGCCCCGTTCTCTGTATACTGTCTTGGCAGGAAGGTTTCCAATTCCAAATCACTGAAAATTTGAACTTTACCCAGAAATCCCAAGTTCCCAACTTCTTCAAAACATAATTAAACCGAACTCATCTAATACCTTCAGGAAAACAAAAACATACATGTATACACACAAAACATGCAACTTCTAGGTCTCCTCATATGTCGATTTCATTTGAGTAGTAATCACTACATTTAAGGCAAATAAACTCATGCTAAAGGGTTCTAGCAGTAAGGAACTAATTTTGTTCATTCATTATTTAACCATGTTTCACATCTTTGATTTGGACATCTCAGAAAATACAATCCTGGATTTTTATATTTATTTGCACACAATCAATATCAATAAGTTGAACATTATGAAATGTTGAAAGTACCTCCAAAATATTCAACATTTTGGTCATCTGAGCAAACAAGAGTACACGATGATTTCCTGCTCTTAAGCGTTTTAATAATATATCAAGTGTTTGGAGCTTTCCGGAGTCCTGTATGAAAATTATGTAAATTAGATTATCTATTCAACATGAAGGTTGAGAGAAGAGAGGACATTCCATGAGCGAGGGAATCAACAAAACTAAAAACAACACTTACAGTGAGCAACTTCGAAGGGTCAAAATTGCGCATTGGTGGAGAAGTTCCAAAAATGCTATGTGTTAACTGAAGCGCAGGGTGAGAAACAGGTAATTCAGAATCTATCTCTTGAATTAAATGGTGAGGAGCATCCGGCTTTCTAGGTCCATTATAATCAGATGTACGTGCAAATCCCACAAATAACCTTTTAACCGTGGGATCATGTAATTCTTCAATCATTTTATAGTAGAAGTTTCTATTTGAGCAGTGAAGACCAATCTATGAAAACGAAAAGAAGAAAATGGTCAATGATAAATTATCATTCTATTTAAAAAGGAACTAAAAACGAGGCAACAAGTTTTGGAAAATCATAAATGAAAAGCAGATAATAGAAAAACATAACATACAGGAGGAGCTCTACTTTGTGGGATATATGTGTAAGCAGAGTGAACAAGCCTGGCGTTTGATAACAACCTATCTTCATGTGGGACAATCAAGGCCTCAAAAGGAGCATGGCTGGGTCCAGTCTGCAATCTTTCCTGCAGAAACTGAGCCTCGGATTTCGTTGGCACCAATAACATTCTTGTAACCGTTCTGACTTTTTCTTTCCCAAGGTAACTACATTCTGGATCATCATCTATGGTCTCCGTTAGAAAGTTTACAGCTTCATCAATGAATTTACGTTCCCATCTCGTAATAGAAAATAGTAGTCGCTCCACAAAAGAAGCAGTAGCCAGAAACATCACCTCTTGTGGAGACAAATCCATCAAATGGGTAAAACCTAGGTTTCCGCTTGTACTGTACGTGTCTTCTGAGAATACAGATCGAAAAACGTTTTCTGGTCTAAAAATACTAAAATGTTTCTGAAAAGATTCTCTGGAGACACCACGACCAACAGCTGATCCAAAAATCTCTGAACTTTGTACAATTTCTTCATAGACAAGTTTTGGCATCTGAAAGATCATAGGGAAATTGACAAAAGCAGTAAAAGGAATTAAAGGAAGCATAGTTCACATTAGATAGTAGAGAAGCAACTTAATAGGGAAAAGAAAAAGCCCTAATCCAAAGAAAAACAAATATCAGCATGACATGGAATATTGAAAATACTTTCCTTTCACAATAAAAATGCAACAGGTCCCATGCAATATCATATTTTTACCATTAAGGCAGCAACTCAAAACACATGGAACCCACTAACCTTTTCGTTACAGCATTAATTGACCCTCTATCTTCCCTCAGTTTTAAATTATTTGTTTCTTTCTATATATCAGCTCTCACATTAAAAAGATATAGCATCACTTTATCCTTCCATATCCTCTTTCGTTCATCTCAAATCTCAACCTTGAGTCAACAAGTGTCAGTGTTACAGTCTCCAATACCATTGAAAACCTTCTTTACAACAACCACTTATTATAGACCATAAAAGTTACCAACTCAAGTGTATAAACTACAAAACACACTAAAATTTTAATTGGTAGCCTTCTAAATGAATAGGAAACTGAACTGCAACATTTCAACATTGTCCAGAGTCCTAAACGAACTTGCATGTATTCATGGATCACATTAGCTTTTTTGGTCTAAACTACTATAGCATCAAGGATAGTTTAAGCAGTACAAAACACAACCAAATAAAATTGAAAGTTTTGGCATAATGAATAAAGCATGATGAGGAAATACCTCATATGATATGGGGTTGTGACCACCAGAATAATAAATATCCTCCAATTCCCCAAATGGAGGAGGTGGAAGGGAATTCGGAATCTCTGCAAAGTAAAGGTATGTGCTTCCCTCGCTCCTTTCAAACAACTCTGGATGGTTGCAAACCTATCATATGTGCAAAGAGCAATATTTTTTACAGGCTCTCTTGGTGGAAAAGCAATCCTTATTTCAAAATGAATTAATACAAAACTCACAATAAAAATTATGAACAAAAGAAAAGAAAGCCAGAAATATTATGGATTGTCTACCTTCCTTAGTTGAATAACAATGTTCATTAAATTCAGAATTCTCTTCTCATTGAGCTGCCCACGATTACTGTCAAACAATTCGGAAAGAGAGATCTTGTTCTTAATTGCTTGATAAAAAGCCTGCTGCCGAGAACTGAGCTTACAGTGCACAGTAACCTCAGTTTTTCTTGTCAGCTCAGAAACCACATCCTTTTTAACACGCCGCAGCATGAAAGGCTTTAGAATCGAATGCTGTGAGGAGAAGCAATAATTAGAGCTCTAAGATAAGGATTTAAAATGATAAAAAAATAAGTTAATGAGAGGCAGTGAGCACAATAATAAAATAATAGTCACCACATAACAAATCTTGTTGTAATTTTAATTATTATATCCAGACAGAATTCTATAAGTTGTGAATATAACATACAATTCCTACAACAATTAAAATAAGAACTTGATGAATGGCACCAACAACTTCCCCTATTGTGAAACACCAAGCAATTAACCTACATTCCAAAAAATAGGCTATTTAAATGCCCATAAAATTTCTTGTACAAAAAATCCAGTATAATGTAAATTATAATACACGTCCTGGTCATTTCGTAGTGCAATCAACAAGAAACTTACCAATCGATTAAGTTGGTGCTCATTCAAAGTACCTCCATGTTCGGCATGGTTCTCAATTCTGACATGGGTAGATCATAAAAGATTGTTAGACCATAGTTAAATAACTACCTAACATATCCAAGGACTTTAAGGTGGAATATATACCCTTTAGAAAACCACTCATTAAACTGCTCATGGCTGTCAAATAAAGTTGGCATGATGAAGTGAAGAAGAGCCCATAACTCAGCCATGTTATTCTGAATGGGGGTACCAGTCAGCAGTAGGCGATTCCGACAATTAAAACTGAGAAGTGTCTTCCATCTTATACTGTGAAATAAAAGAAAATTAAAGGGGAAATCATAAGATGTTAATATAACTTCTTCACTGACTACATAATCAACACAATACATGCAAAACTGGTGAAGATACAATCCCTAAAAATGCAAAATATAAAACAATTAATCAGATCTATTTTTCGGTTAAAAGGATGGAATAATGATCAATTAACAATAGATTTCACTAACTAATGCACCACAGAAACAAGATATCAACAAACCTTGTCGAACTTTTGATTGCCTGGGCTTCATCTAAAACCATATACTGCCATTTTACTCGACGAAAATACTTCTCATCAGATACTAATAGCTGGTAGCTTGTGATGAGAATGTGAAATTTAGCTTCCCTGGTAAAACAATTACAATACAAAAAAAATGAAAATTAAAGACCAAGCAAATAAATTAAAATGGAGCTTATAATGGTAGATGAGGGACAAAATATAGATTAGATCAATCACACAGTCCCAAAGGTTGAAAAACAAGATGATTATACTTACTAAAATAAAAAGGAATTTCACCATTGACATCCTTTTTTTTTTTACCTTGTTAAAAACCAATTGTTTTTTTAACAATAACTTAAAAGTGAGAACCATTATTCCATGTCAATCACAAAATATCACCCATTCCATAAAGCTCAAATTTTAATGAACTTCAAAATTTACAAACTATTTTGCAGTTTTACACCAGCTTTTATTTTCAGATTTCAATTTTTAAATTAAAGATTGGTAAATTTCGGCATAAGAAATTAACATTACCTACGGTAAAGATCCTTTGGGTTAATACTTTTCCTAAGTACTGTCCGCTCTGAGAGTCCGCCCCAGTACGGAAGTCTTTTCAGTTCCGGGCAGAAGCGTTCAAGTTCCTCATTCCAATTATTTAATACTGAAGCAGGTGCAACAACCAGAAAAGGTCCCCATATGTTTTTTTCCTGATAAGGACAAGGTTACAATAAAGTCACAAAAATGTACAGAAAAAAGGTGGTGAATAGCTACCTCAGCTAAATGGGCCAAGAATGCCATGGCCTGAATAGTCTTTCCAAGTCCCATTTCATCTGCTAGAATACCATTTAAACCCTGAAAGTAACCAAAATCCTTCAAATTCACAACCAAATGAAATAAATCATACTTTATTAAGGATTGGTCGAACCTGTTCGTAACAATTTACAAGCCACTGAAGACCCTTTAGCTGATATTCTTTAAGAACCCCTTTAAACAATTCAGGTGTCCGAACTGTGGATGCCACCGGCATGGTAGAGCTGCAACACAACAATTCAAAACCTCAATTCAAATGAATACAATAATGCTTAACACATACCTAATATTATCCAAATGAACATCAAGAAAAATTTGCATGTACAGTTAAATGTACATGCACTTTAGAAGTACATTTAAATGGCAACAGATAAAGAGAGAAGAAACTCACGGGGTTTGCAAATCAATATTACTCGCTCCAGCAACATCTGGTGGAAGTGAATCTGTTTCACCAGCTTGGCGCAGCCTCAAGCATTCAGTGTCAAAAGCACTTGTCAAACTTCTCTGCTTAAAAACTGCTTCTTGTGCAGCCTTCAAAGCTTCCTTCTTCAATTCAGCCTCTTCAGGATCTTCCTCCTCATCAGGCTTAGCATCTGAAGAGTCATCAATCATTGCATCTTGGTCATTTGCATCTTCATCTACTGTGGGTAAAGTTTCTGAAGGTATCAAGTTTGACTTGTTCTGCATAAAGTGACTGTACAGCTCAGTTTGTTGTATAAGAAAGTTAAGCCTTTGTTGTTGCCTCTTTGCCTCTCGTAGCTCCTGTTCGCGTCTCAAAGCTTCTGCAGCTTCTTTTTCCTCCCTCTTCCTTACTTCTGCCTGCCAAATAAAGAAATAAAATATTTACAGCAAATCCAAGTCTAATGTACGAGTTACAAATGTACACTAGCACAACATATTAGGATTCGAAAAATAAATACAGGTAAATGTTGCCATATCTGCATGTCTCCACCAAATGGACCACCCATTTTATATCAAGTGTCAAGACCAACAACGTGGTCTGATTGATATCTATTGAAAAACATCCCAATTCATCTTCTGTATCTCAGATGAACCAAAAACATCTAAATTCAGTATCTTAGAGCCAAAATTAAATAATTTGGTTTGAAAGAAGTGTACAATACTGCCACCTTCAACAATCATTACCACTACATGTAAAATACAGTGACATCATTCCAATGGCAAGAGACTACAAGACTATTATTATCCATTAGACAAAAACACGCATCTCTCAATTACAAGCAGAGATACACAATTGGGTAAAAACTAGTCTTGACTATCATCCACAAAATCCTATCCTCAAAGGTGAAGGTAGTGTGCAAGGCAGGTATGCAGCCATCATGACACACAAAAGTTCCCACAATCAGACTAAAATATTATCTCTTGACACCCATGTGCTTCCAGTGTTCAATATTCAGCATCGTAAAATCAATAAATTTCAGGAAGGAATTAAAATATACCATCTCTTTATCTATTCGTTTCCAGAACAGCAACATGTCTCTAGCTAGTTTCCGGGTGCGCATTCCGGCAGCCCTCGTCCATTTAAGGGATCTACTAACTTTCATTCTAACCTGAAAGAGCAAAAGGTCCAGATAAGTTAGTGTAGACAAAGTGTCATGTAGAAAGCCTACCATCAAAATCTTTACTAGACAGCAACACTCAAGGTATACCACAAATCAACACAAAAATATAACAAACAGAAAATGTATTAAAGAAGTGAAATAAGGGACCGTGCCTCTCTTTGACAAGTCTCTGAGACTCTCTTGGCATCAATGAGCTGCTTTCGATGAAAAGTAGTGAAGTTCCTATGATGCTTTGGTATGTCCCTTCTGACAATATTTACCCAAATCTTACCACATCGTTCTATTTCCTCCTTCTCTATCAAAGCAGGATCTTTTTTCACTTTTTGTTTCTTAGGTAGGCTTCTTTCAATGATCTAAAACAATCCAAAACAAAGCTAAATGATAAAAAGAAATAGACGGAGAGTGTAAAGGGAAAAACATATTCATAATATATGATAGATACCTCATAGGTGTCACCTTTCTCCAAAACCTTCACATAATAAACCTGCAATACACCACCCTCGGACAAAATAGATCGCCTTATGCTTCCCGCTGCCCCCTCTGGAATTGAGGAATTCAAATCAGCATCAGACACTTTCAGACTGAATTTATGAGCAGAATTTGAAGCTCCCATGATCTTCAGCCGTGCCTGTAGTGATTCATATTGGGGTAATGCTTCACCCATGCCGGCTCGGTTTCTATTCCCAAATCTTTTATCAGCTGCCATCATTTCAGCCAATGAACCCAAATCCAAGGTGCCCTTTAAGTAAAAATCCTCAACATGGATATCTGAGAAGCTTGGGAGGTTCAGAGCTGCAGCCAACTTATCATAGATTGGAGGAATCTTGTAAATGATTCCATCCCCAATATCCAAAGATGCAGGTTCATACATAATCCTGAAAGTAGTTCACAAACGCAAGGCAAATTCAAGTTAAACAATGATTCGTGATTCCAAAAACTTCAACACCATTAAGAGGCAAACCTATCAGCAGTGCCATATTGTGGGGTGAAATCTGCATCACGGTAGTTTCCTGGTTTCTGGGAACTCGAATCATTCATCCATTCTGATGTAGTCTCCACAGCATGTAATGCTCCCCTGCGCTCATTCCCTGACTTCCGAGCTTTCAACCCTGTGCTACTTTTCACAGGTGGAACAGCAGCTTGATTTTGGGCAGGACTACTCATTGTATCCTTTAACCTCCTCTTGTATTTCTGAATATGCTCTCCCAACATTGATCGATATCGGTCCTCTGTCATGTGTGTCTCATAAAAACCGCTCCTATCCTCACTGTCACGGTTCAGAGACCACCTCCTCTTCTTCAACAAACTCGCCTCCCTTCCATGCACATTCCCATTACTGTGATTTGTAATCCCCCCACCTACTCATGGAAGTATCACAAAGATACAGAACACACTTATATTCAAGTCCCAAATCTCAAACCAACAAACAAAACAACCACTCACTAGCCAAACAGTAATATATACAATAGTGAAAATTCAAGTAATAGTGTCTCATACAGAAAAAAAAAAAAAAATTATATATGGAAATAGTGTCTACCTTGGCTGCCTCTGCTCTCATCCTGACTACTATTCCCATAATAATCAAAATCATCATCGTGTTGTGGAAGTTGAAAGTTCACCAAAGACTACAAAACAATGCAGTCAGAAAAAGCAGAAGAAAAAATAGCAAAATCCTCAAATTTCTTTTTTCAAAAGAAAATGCAAACTGTTAAAATTAAATTCAAATAAATTCCACAAGTAAATCATAAGAAACCCCGGAAAAGGTAATTAGGACAGAAACGGTGAGAAGAAGCGCAAAGGTTTCGTCGAAGAAGATAACTGGCACGGACCTCGAGATTGAAAAGAGTGGAGTAAGGGAGTGAATCCTTCGATTTCGGTCTGTGATCCATGTGGTGCGACGCGACTACTTCGAGAACGAAGGAACCCTAGTTTTTGGACGAAGCATGAGAAGAAGAAGAAGAAGATGAAGTAGAAGAAGAAGAAGAAGCGTAACCCTAAAAGAAAAAAGGGGAACGGAGTGGTGCGCAGGATAAGGCGAAGGAAAGAGACGAGAAAGAGTATCGAGAATGGAAGCACTGACGTTGACTAACGTGCGCTGGACAGGTGACACTAACGCTAAAATGCGCTTCCCTGTGTGTTACGATTGACGGTGGGATTTCCCGTGTGTAGACGGCGAGATGAAACGAAAGGGAGATGGAATTATCTTTTTTCGAATGTAAAAAAAAAAAAAAAATCTTATAGTAACAACATTAACCGTTAGTATTTTCTTTGTGAAATTCAATCTTTAATTTGCGATATCAATAAACTAATTATTTTTTAATATATTTTAATATATGAGTAACCTAATATAAAAATAATAACAACAGCGTAATAATAATTATTTCAATTATGTATTTTAAAATATTTACCATTTTTTATGCATATAATAGTCACAAACTTATGGAAACTTATTTAATTGAGTTACAAATTTAAAATATAATATAAACTAAAATTGGATAGTAAAATATTGGTTGGTTAGTTAATTAATTCAATCAGAACATATATATATATATATATATATATATATATATATTTGTTATAAAATAAAAATAATAATAATAATAAATTTTAACCAAGAGAAAATAAATCAACATTATGTAACTTCTTTAATCATAACAAATGCACTTTCCTTGATCCAGCGACTAAATTTTGCTAATTTATCATAAATAAGTAATAAACCATTACAATTATTTCATAAAATTTCAACTTTTTTTCGGTCACCAAATCATATGTTCAATTGTTTCTTAAATATATATATATATATATATATATATATATATATATATATATGGTAACAATTGAAAATGGAAAGATTATCAAAACTTGAATTGTGAAGTTATTAGCATATAAGTTTTCTTGTGTATAGAATATGGTTGTAGCTTTTGCATATATGTATATGTAATTGACTGGTTTGTTTTGTTCTTGTTATTTTTATTCTACACGATTATATGTACTTTGTTTGTAATATACAATCCAGTAAGTTTCAATACAATAAGATAAATTTTATTACATATATTTGATTATTAAGATAATATTATAATTATGAATTAAAGTCTATTGTTTATTTACGATCGGACCACTATCGTACAATTTATTAATATTTAATCTTATACATAAAATATATATGTCTTGTATGAGAGGTGTTGAAAGTCTTACATCAACTAAATATAAGACCAATAATTTAAATTTTATAAATAAATATAAACCATATTTTATAAGTCAATTTCAGAATTGAATTAAATTCAAAGTTTACATCTAAATATAATATTAAAGTCAAATTATAATCTATCCAAACCGTTGTAATGTTTTTGCTATTTTCACAAAATAAAAAATAAATAAATTAGGTCATTTATGTTGGACATTACAAAATTCGATATAAATGATATCTTATATTAGATAAAAAGATGTCCTTATATATAAAATTATAACTGTATTGTTTTACATGGACTTGCTCCTTGTCAAAAGTAAATAATTATTTTTTAATTGGTGAAATTGAAAAAGAAAAGTAAGTTTTAAAAGAATAAAAAATAATTTATAAAAAATCAATTATCTTAACTTGATCAACATTGTGACAGTTCTTTTATAATTTGTATCTTATATTTAGTTAGAATAATTTATTCTATGAAGTATTACTACTTTTAATTAGTAATATTTTCTTTTTAAATATGGAATTGAAGTTTAAAATTATAAAAAGTTAAATACAATGAATAGAAAAATATTAAAAAAAATCGATTATACCTTTTTCACGTAACAACAATAATATAAAATAACTGTTTAATTAAGTTTTAAGTCTCTTATAATTTTAGATATTCTTAATTGAATTTGTATTAAATCTTTTTATTTATTGAACATTCTATTTTTATATTTTTTAATTAAATTAGGCTGTTTAATTTTTTTCATTAACTTAATGTCATAGTTGTGGTTGTGTCGTTATCTTAATTGTGTTAGTGTATCAAGAAATGATAAGGTGACAAGAACAATTCCTTAGTTCCTATCGAAGAAGATGTAGTAATTATAGAAAAATATAATAATCTTGCTAAGTACTTTTCAACGAAAGAATAAAAGTCACTCGTCATTTTTTATTAAACACATAATGATAAAGAAAAATAATATTCACCTAACCTAATTAATGAAAAAAAAATGACAAAACTTAAAAAAATATATAAAAATTTTCAATTTTCAATATACCAAAACGAATTTAATAGAGTACCAACATATTATTGTACTTTTATAGAGTAACAATTAAAATAATTTGTGGTTCGACACCTAGTGCAATTTTTGTAAATACAAACTTGTTACAAAAATTGTAAACTCTTTTATGATGCTCAACTATCCATACCAAAAATGATAACTTTAACAAAGTTATTTTTTATAAACTTTGACAAATTATCTATTTAAGTAAAAAAGTACTATTTTTTATTTTTTTTTGATTAAAAATAAAAAGTTAACTTATTTTAATTCTATTTATGAAAACTTTATCAAATTTATTGAAAAAATATATCAAAAGATAATTTTCCTTACCGATACACATTCGTACATATGCTGCATAAAAACTAACCAAGTTTTACAAAAATGGAAGTGTTGCTCTTCTTTAACACCTTATTTGTCTCGAGTAAGAAATAAAGAAAAAATATTATTCAACTGAATGAAAATAGCATTTGAAGAATTGATTTTACTAATTAGTTATTGAAATTAGTAAAAAAGTTATATATAAGACCATTTTATATATTTGAAGGAGAGAAAATAAAGAATTCCTTCAATCCAATCTCTCCCTCGTACAAAAGGACAAATCAGGCATCTACTACAAAAACAAGCACTACAAAAACAAGCACACCAAAAACATAACTTATAACACAATAAAGATAACACATTTCTTTCCAGGTGCTTCACTGTTATCCTTCAGGCTTCATCTGTGAAATCCTTCACATCTTTATACAGATATCTAAGTAGTCTTTGCATTCTTCTTAGGTCTATATAACCAAATTTCTCTTCCATTAATTTCTTGTGTAGGTCTTGCATTGTCGCCATATCCCTATGGAACAGTTGTGATTTAGGTAAGAAGATGAAAATGTTAAAACTTCTTGGTCATTAAGAAATGAATTTTAAGTGTAACTCAACTCTACAAAATTGATTTGTAAAATAAAATTTGCACTCACTTATACATATTTAGATTGTTTTATCTCTCGTCAACATGAGATTTTTAAGAGTAACGGATTTTTTAATTAAATTAAATAGCATTTGGTATAGTTATTTTTTGTTTCTGAGAAATATACAGTGTACTTAGTTACTTACATGATGAAGAGCTTCTTTCAATGCTCTCAACTGTTCCCTTGAGACTGTTCTCACCTGTAATACAATTGCAATATGAGTTTACAAAAGAGCGTTTGGTACAGTTAAAAAAATTAAGTGAAAATACAGAACCTTCTTCACTATTGTCCAAACAACACCTTCAGTGCATGGAGGACTTGTAAGTGAACCAACATATCTGTAGTACTTTCTGCTTCCAAACTTGATGATTCCTGGGTTAATAACTCCTAAATCTATGTCCTCCTCTCCTAGTGATTTTAAGTCCTTCAGAAGCTGCCCAAAAGAATAAAGGTTTTTGCTTTTTAAAAAATAAAAGATTGGGATTGATCACTCATGCATATACACAAACATTTCATCTGCGTAACACATGTTTGAGCAATGTTGAGAAATATAGCGAACCTTTGAGAGCAAGCGATCTGGACGACCAATTTTATACCATATTCCAATAACAGCAGTCTCTCCTTTAGAGTTTTGATGAACTGCATGAAGTTCCAACTCAAACCTACAAAACAAGCAGAAGAATCATGTCAATACAATCCTAAAAGGTTAATTACCACTAAATGAAGCAGTTAAAGAAGCTAAATGGAAAACAGCAAAATCACTTTTTCCCATTCAACGTGTGCTCTGAAGGGGTGTGCCAATGACATTGAATCAGTTTGTAATAAGTTTCATTTATGTGAAGTTGTCCTGCATTCCCATTCCATTGCACCTGTCAAAATCATTAAGCACAAAATATCAGTTCATCATGTAAATGTCTCAGCTCTTGGGAAAGTATTGATCCCTATATGTAAGTACTTTATATGTGATCAGGAAAACTATGTTTTGATTAATAATAATAAGTAGACTTTAAACCTAATTCAATCTCACAAAACCAGTTTGTAAAATGAGGTTTGCACCTATTTATATACTCTGAATCGGCTTATCCGGACACAAATATCAATTCGTCATGCAAATGTCTCAGCTCTTGGGAAAGTAATGATCCCTATAGGTAAATACTTCTATATGTGACTAGAAAAACTGTCTTAAGCTTTGTCCTAGTTAATAAGTTGGTGTTGAACTAAACAAGTGACAGGTATTCTAACCTAACAGAAATCTCAGACTAAAATATTTAGTTCAACAGATACTTGATATGAAAGAAATATTTAATAGATATTCAAAACAATAATGAATGATATAATGACAATCTCAAAATCAATTTTAACCTATTATCAATTTTGTAAAGGGTGATCCCAGTACTCAAGTGTGATGGTTCAATGGCTCACCACGATGGCATGACCAGTATTCTTTAATACAGAAGGAGCTGGTTGGTAATCTTTTTGAAGTTTACCCAATTCTGGAAACTCCTGCACCCTTTTGTCAAGTATATCAATGGGAGATTGTAGTTTTCCATTCCCACATACTTCCCATTTTGGGTTGATATGCCACCAATCCTTGGGCCCTTTGCCACTCTCTTCATTGTAGTTATATTCTTCATCTTCTGCTCATACAAGGGAGAAGCCAAAGTCAATTTCAATTTCCAGAAATGAGCCATTCCTAAATTGCAGTTGTTATTTTGTAGTCCTGATTTTAAAATTGGGCCACAATATTGGAAGAGACTTAAAATCTTGCAAGAAATGTAAACAGTTTCCACCATTTTTTGCATTTAAAGACAAGATAACATAAAAAAGTGGGAAATCCTAGGAAGAAAAAGTATATAGATTCACAAATATGGAAAGAGAAGATTAATTTATGATGTGAAGTTGTGAAAAAACTATTAAAGTTCATCAATATAAAGAAATGTAAAGCGTTTTCTCTTGATGTTCCTTCCTTAATTCTGATTCACATATAATAAGCAAATGGTAAAAGAAAACCAAAGGAATAAAAAAATCAGCCACAGGAGAAACAAAGATTGTCCTATGAATGCTGCAAAGGACAAAGTTCATGCCGGGTTAACCCTTAAGAAATCACACAACCAGGTTATTTCTATAATATGCATTAATCTGGAAAAAGAAGGGAAATATCATACTTCAATTAGTGGGGAAATTAAATTTTATTGAAAAAACAATTATGAAGAACTATGCATATATATATATATATATATATATATATATATATATATATATATATATATATATATATATATAGCACCTTTCAGAACACAGACACACAAAAAACTGGCAAAACATGATGTTGTGAGGAACAGATGTATGAAAAAAATGATACCTTCTCATTCTGAATTTCTCTAACATGAAAAAGAAAAGAAAAAAAATGAAAGGTGTTGTTAATCACAATACATATATATGATTCATACCAGCTTTAGCTGATGCAAGGAAGGAGGAAGAAGAGAGAATGAAGAAGAGGAACACACAGAAAAAGTTGAAATTGGTGTGAAGCTTCATGGTGCTAAATGTGGTTATTGTTTCTGCAATAGTGATGAACACCTATTGCATGTGTGTATGTTGGTGTGTTCCTCTATATATGTGGTGCCTCTTGTTATGTTCAAGATTTACAACAATTTATATTCTCTGCTTTCATAACCTATTTTCCATATTAATCAATCACAGTCTTTTTTTACTAATAATATTTGAATTATAATTAAAAGTGATCTTTTGAAACATAAATAATATTGGTTCATATTCTCCCACATGTAACCTCTTTCTCATTCACCCCTTCTTAACCCATGTGACAACCTTTCACAACACAACTTTATTATCATCTAGAAACCAAATGAATAATTAGTTAATTATTGTCATATTAACCTTAGTTTAAAAGTTACCGTTGGTTTTTTCTTAATCTTTAATTGGTGTATTGGTTTAATGTTATGAAATGCAGAAACGAAATGGGCATTCATTTTTAATTAGTAACTAATAAGTTATAAATTGGTATATTGCTTTTCTTTTTTTCTTTTTTTTTTTATCTATGGAAACACATACCTGTTACATTTATCTTTACACCTAAATAGTCATATGATATTTTATTTAAATAAGTTATAATATCATTTTATTTTTTGATTTAATAATTAATTCCTTTTGGAATTTTTTTTTGACATTGAGTGTTGGGATGATATTTATTTTTCATTTAGCTCTTTGCTTTATAAATAAAAAAAGAATAATTTGTTTAATTAAAAGTTCAATAAGCGACAATTAGAAATTATATACAATTATACAGTGGATAAAAATAACATTTGAGAATAATTTTGAAAAAAAAAATATTCAGCAATTAAAACGGTATCTATATTATTGTTATAAATTGTTTTATACTCAAGATGAAGATTTAAACGTAAAATCGTAAAATCTTACTACTTATATAATATTTATGAGTCGTGTAAATTATGTTAAAATTTTCTATTTCATTACCTATTCATATTCTTTAATAAATTTTACATTGTATTTTCAGTTACACAATTATTTTCATTTCATTAAATTGAATATTAATATAATTACAATTCATTTAAAAATTTAATATAATTAAAATTCAACTCAAAACATAACAACATTTAATATTTATTAATTATAATGTTAGTATTTATTAATTATAACGTTAATATTTATTATTTTTTGTATATATTAATTATAACATTACTATTTATTATTTTATTATATAAAAAAATTATATTAACGATATTTATAAAAAACTGGTAACAAATTGTTTTTATTTATTTATTTTTCCTTTGTTATTTATTTTAATTCTTATATTTCCATATTTTATTACATTAATTATTTTTATTTATATTATTTAAAATTTTAAAAGATAAAATTAGATTAATTTCAATTTTTTATAAAATCAAATAATTATATATATATATATATATATATATATATATATATATATATTTATTTATTTGTTTTGAAATCTATCATCCACATTACGATCTCACAATTTACCGTTTATGATCTTATTCATAATCCAAATTCTAATTTCTTTGGTTTTATTTACTAAGACACAAGAAGCTGTGAACTAGTTATCTAGTTATCGTGAATAATGAGTTAATAGATACACATGGTTGAATTCTATTTAAATCAACATTTTATATCTTCTAACATATCATTGAACATTAATATAGAAATATATGAATATTTATATTTTAATTAATACATTCAAATTAGTTTCCATCACTTTATGAATATTTACTCATAAATTTTTTAATATTTTATATTTAAATTAATGTATTTAGTTTCCCATCAGTTTTTGTTTGGAAGATGGAAGAAAAGAATCTTACTTTCACTATATGTTAAAGCATTAACTTTTTCTGGACAAAAGAAAATAAGGTATTATATATTATGATACTTTTATTTCATTTTAATTAAGCTTGCTAATTTCTTTACTCTTTGCATTAGGAATGTTTTTTCTTCTTGTCTTCAATTGGATGCAATGTAAGGACCAATTTTCTTCACTAAAGGTATACAAAAATAATATGCCATATCAAGTTTGAGCTTCCATTCACTTCTATTTGAATTTACCTTTTGATCTTTTCCTCTTCACCAATATGTTTTAAATAGTGATTTTTGTTTTATATGATTAGCAATATTATTTTAGTATGAAATTAATTTTTACTTTAAATATAAAATCATGTTTTATTTTACATTGTTGGAATGTCTTGGTTTGTCCCTAAACTTCTATTGAAAAAAAGGGTAAGTAATAATTTTAAAATTGTGTGAGTGAGATATTTATAATAGTTTTCGTTGTGTGTTACAAATAAATCATTAAGTTTCATATGCAAATTCTATCTAATGTGCATTTACTTAAAAAAAGAGTTTCCCATTTCTTTTCTTTTTCCCTTGAATTAAGTATATGTGTTTTTTTTACTTAAGATTTATCTTATTGGGCTTTAGAATTAAAAAAACAAAACAAAAATGAGTTTAGTTAAGTGAGAGGGGTGCAATTAGGAATCACTAAATCCTTTTTAAGTCGCAAGCTTTCCTTAATTTTCTTCTCTTCCTCTTCTCTATATCCATCATTGTCACAATTTTCATTTTCCTCATTTGGCTCTCATATTTTTCGCATGCATGTGAGGCCTTCTTTAGAAAAAAATAAAAATAAAATTGGGGGCTTTAGACACTCTAAGATGATGATGGTTCATGATTAGGGTTTTTTACCTTAAGGTATTAATTTAAAAGAGACATTTGTAAAGGTTTTTTGTGGTTAAATTACCTCAAAAAGAACTGACGTAAACAATAAATTTTACATCAAAATTCACCTAGCGATGTCAACAAAATTTGTATTCGGGGGAGTATCCACGTATAAAATCCACAAAGGTAATAAATGAATATTGTAAATAGATACTCGTGGGTAACGGGTACATATATTTTTAATAACCGCATGTTAACATGAAGAGTATGGGTATCATAGTATCTGTATCCATATATAATCATACCTGCTATACTCTAATTTAAATTAAAAAAATAAAAAAACATGATTAAAATATTAACATATTGATTTTGAAAGAGTTATTTTTCTATCAATTAGTTTTAAAAAAAATTAATTTTTTTCTAAATTGTCATTCAACACTATTTATATAGGTTATTTGGACTTTGTTTAAAATTTATGAATGTTATGTATTGTATTTTATTTAAATTTATAATTAAAATATATGGTTAAATATTTATTTTTATTTTTTTTGTAAATATCTACGGGTGAAAAATTATACAAGTGCCCACATAATAGATACCTGACAAATATGAATTAAGATACAAGGTACAAAACAACAAATAAAGTACAAGATATTATTGACATTCCTATTCACGTAACATAGAGAATATTTTAATATTTTTATATCGGTTATTAGAAACTTAGCATTAAAAATGGGTGCATCGGTTAAGTTTAGACCAAAGTAGATGTAGTTAACATAATAAGGATATAATAATGATCGAAATTTACGTTAGATTTTTTAAAATTACGTCTTATTTGGTATCAAACTAAAACGTATAAAACATAAAGGTACGTAACAGTACAATTAAACCACTTCAATAATCAGGAATAATGTAACGTAAAACAAAACATTTATAACTAAAATTACTAATTCTATATATCACTAACTATAAAGATTTTAGTTAATTATTAATAATAATTTTAAATTAGTTTCTAATTTTAAATTGTAGTTTTTAATTTTAAATTAGAAAATAATTTATATACTAATTTTTTAATATAATTAAAAATTTAGTAATTGTTAAAAATTAATTTAAACTTTAATTTGGAAATTAATTATAATTTTTTTTTTGTAATAAAAATTATTTATATCAATAATTTTTAATTTATATATATTTAAGTTAGTTGGTAGAGTAACTAATTATATTTTAATGATTTTTTTAGCGGTGTATATGCGTTATGCTTCATTTATTTAAAATATTTGTTTAAGTTAGTTAATTACATATTTAACTATAATTAAATTAAATACACATGTGAATATGTATAGTATACTTTAAGATGTAACTGAAAAAAAAAATCTTAAAGCAACTCTCAGCTATTAAATTTTTTATTTTATATATGGAATCCTAATTAGGAACTTTCATAAATGGTCTTCTAAAATATCATATATATATATATATATATATATATATATATATATATATATATATATATATATATATATATATATATATATATATCATCTCTTTTAAATATAATGCTTCCGTTTGTTTGGGTTGAAAATAGTAATGGTTTAAAAACGCTTTATTTTAAATGATTTATGTATAAACAGAAATTGGTATATGCATGCTTATGATAATTTTTGTTAACTATTTTTTTTTTCTACTATATATCTACTCTTTCAGAAAAAGTAACTCGGTTACATAAAAAAGTAAAAAACTTATTTTTTACTTACACTTTTTAAATAAGCTCACCCCAAACATATTAAAAATTATAGTAAATAATTATTTTATTACAAAATTCTTCTTTGGAAAAAGGGTTTAAACAAACATAACTAATATTAACTTCCTTACCAAAAAAATAAGGTACAAATTGTTATTAAAAAATAAAGAAACACAATTGAACAAATTAAAATGAAAGAGAGACTAAAATAAAATGTTAATTTGACATAAAGTTGAATTCTTCTAAATTTAGAGAGGTTCTCTTTTCAACACATTTTTTTTATCTAAAATGAAAAAAAAATTACATGAATGAAAATAGAAAACAACTATGTATTTAAATAAATAGAATATAGGTAAAAGAAGAAAAAAAGATAAATTATGCAAGATACTACTTTTATTGCTAAAGAAAAAAAGTCCTCATTATCTCCTATACCAGCCAAAACAAAGAAATCAAAGAAACTACCTACCAAATCTAGGACACCAAAATACACTCTAAAAACCCTAATAAAGGTCACATAATCCAATATTAACCATTATCATTGTCTACTTATTTCCCATGGCAGAAGCACTTAAATTCTCTTCACATATTTTTTTTAAGTACGTTTTCTCTTATGGCTATATAACCAAACTTGTCTTCCATTAGGTTCCTGGGTTGGCCTTGCATTTTTCTCATATCCCTGTGAAACAATGACCAATTTAGATAAGGTTTCTGATCATTTTAGATTGAAAAATGATTTTTTGACTACTAAATTCTGATAACTCTCTTACAATTTTAAATATCGTTTTCTAATTGGTTTCCATTTTTTTATTTTCTCTTTCTTAATATTCTAAAACCATTTAAGATATGACATCTCATGTTGTAAGATAAATTATCAAAATTTAGTAGTCAAAATATCATTATCCTTTTAGATTTGGTGCTCTCTGGTGCTTAATTTTCTTACGTGATGAACAGCTTCTTTCAATGCTCTCAACTGCTCCCTTGATACTGTTCTCACCTGTAATACATATGCAGTATGAGTTTGCAAAAAGGGTTTTAGCAGAAATCGATCTAAACTAGTTAAAAAATTATGTGAAAGAGTGCAGAACCTTCTTCACTATGGTCCAAACAAGACCTTCAGTGCATGGTGGAGTTGTAAGAGAACCAACATATCTGTAGTAATTTCTGCCTCCAATCTCCATGATTCCTGGGTTAATAACTCCTAAATCTATATCCTTGTCACCCAGTGATTTTAAGTCCTTCAGAAGCTGCCAAAAGAATAAAGGTTTTGCTTTAAAAAAAAAAAAAAAAGATTGAGATTGATCATTCTGCACCATACACAATAACCTTATAAAACTAATTTATAAAATGAGATTTACTCACTTTATTGACCTGATTTTTAATCAATGAATTCTGTACAAACATATTCACAAGCTGTGAGAACAATAGCAAACCTTTGAAAGCAAGCGATCTGGACGACCAATTTTATACCATATTCCAATAACAGCAATCTCTCCTTTAGAGTTTTTATGAACTGCATGAAGTTCCAACTCAAAACTACAAAAGAAGCAGAAGAATCATGTCAATACAATCCTAAAAAAGCTCATTGCCATTACATGAAGCAGTTAAAGAAACTAAATGAAAAACAGCAAAATCACTTTGTTCCATTGAACGTGTGTTCCGAAGGTGTGTGCCAATGACATTGAATCAGTTCATAATAAGTTCCACTTATGTTAAGCTTCCCTGCATTCCCATTCCATTGCACCTGTCATGTCATTAACAGTAATGCGTTCATGTTAATCAGATTTTCCAATGTATTGATGCTGCAATATAAGATGCAATGCAACTAATTATTGGTGTAAAGTTGATTCTGAATTAAAACAGGGTTTATGGTTAGGTTTATAAAGGGGTTCATTAGGAAAAACAAATACCAAATGAGACATGAGTTCAACCACATAAGATATTGACATCACTCTCAACCTAACACCTAAAAACAATGAGATTGACATCATTCTCAACCTAACACCTTAAAACAATGAGTTTATGTGTTTTTATTCTTATATAATGCTCTATTTTCTTATTTTTAGTCAATGTAGAACTTAAACTCATACTTAGATTCCTAACCGTGTGTTTGGATAAAGTATTTTGAATAAAAACATTGAAAATGAGTTTTATTTTGATTTGAATTTGTAATCGGTGATCCTAAGAGTGAAGTGGTGGTGGTTTTGTTTGGCTCACCATGATGGCATGACCGATATTCTTGAGAACAGCGGGAGCTGGTTTGTAATGTTTTTGAAGTTGACCCAATTCAGGAAACTGGTTCACCACTTTGTCTGAAAGATCAATGGGAGATTGTCGTTTTCCTTTCCCACATACTGTCCATTTTGGGTTCAGACGCCACCATTTCTCTGGTCCATTGCTACTTCCTTCTTTGTAGCCAAATTCTGCATCTTCTGTTCACCAAAAAGAGAAGCTTTTATGAAATGAACAACAAAAAGTTAGAATTGGAAGTGCCTTAATGTTTCAAGAAATGTAGAGTTTGTCACTTCACCTCTATTTTTTTTTTTTCAATTTATCAGCAATGATAGGTATGAAAAAATGCACCGTACATGCACTTAGTGAAGATATTTGCCACACAAAGAAAGAACCATTTTTTTCTTTTTCAAAGGCGTGAAGAAATTGACCACATAATATAGGAGGAAACGTTGGGTAACAATATATAAAAAAAGTGGGAAAACATCATGAAAGAAAAAGAATATGGCTTCACAAATATGTGAAGAGACTACTAATTTTTTTTATATGGTGAATGATCCCGTGATGACTCCAAAAGAAAGCTGTAAATAAATTATGAATGTTCGGTCACTCTTAAAAATTATGATATTATATAGAATTTTTTTTTGTAAATTTGTTAAAAGAATTAAATATTTTTTTTCTAAGAATCTTAACTGATATATAATTTTTTCGTAGGTAATTATTTATAATAAAATTATAAAATTTGTAAGTATTTCTTATAAAATTTGTTGTGAAAAGTATTTTATATAACATATTTTGCAAAAAAATTCACAGAATTTTCTACAATTTTTTTTTCATAACAAAATTTATAAGTATTTCTTACAAAAAAAGTTTCAAAATAAAATTAACAGAAAATATGAATTTTTTTTAATAGTGAATAACGTAAAAGAAATGTAAAGGATTATCAGTTTAATATTCTTTTGGATTTTTATCACGATGAGCATATACATTTCTAACATGGTGGAAAAATAATCTCTAACAAACAACAAATCTCGTTAGAATAAGCTTTAACTCATGAATCTGATAACATGTTAAGAACTAAAATTTAAATTTGACTCAACCTCAAAAAACCAGCTTATAAAGTGATATTTGTACCTACATTTTAAATTGATTTTATCTTCGATCCATGTAGGACTTTCGATGAATAAAAATACATCAAACACTTGAATTCTGAATAAATTTGTGTGATATTACTTTGATACAATAAAAAACCAAATAAACAATTTTCAGATGAAGATCTTCTATCACAATATAAAAGTAGTGTAATTAAGGTGGTGATTAAATCAAATAACATAGACCTGATTCATACCAGTTTTAGAATGAGAAAGTGATGATGCAGGGAAAGTAGAGAGGTAGAGAATGAAGAGGAAGAAGAGCACAGAGAAGAAGTTGAGATTGGTGTGGAGATTCATTATTGTAGTTGTGAGTGTTTAGTGATGAACACTCCATGTATATGTATATATTGGTGGCTCTTTGTTATTTTCAAGATTTACAAGAATATATTCTCACATCCTATAAGCTAGTTCCATTTGAAGGCTATCATTCACACATTGCCATCAAATGTGCCTACTTTCACGAACTATTTACTATGAGCATTAGCAATGCACAATAAAAAATGTTTTTATTTTAATTAGTGACAAGTAACTTGTATTAAGAAACATATAATAACTCTACCTTGAATAAATTATGTCGCGTTAGTTTATGATAAGATAAAGTTATGGAAGCAATACCAACCACCAATTTATTTATCTACTAATAGAGAAAAAATATATAAGTTAAGGAAATTGGATGGTATGCAGGGATGTTAAAAAAAATCGTACTCGTGGGTATTTGCGGATAAAACCCACAACGGGTAGAAAATGGATATTGTAAATGGATACTCGCAGGTAATGGATACGGATATTTTTAATACCCACATGTTAACGGGACGGGTATGAGTGTCATAGTATCCGTACGTGGATACCCGTACCCGCTATACTCTAATTTAAATTAAAAAAAAATAAAAAAAATATGATTAAAATATTAACATATCGATTTTGAATGACTTATTTTTTTATCAATTAGTTTAAAAAAAAAATATTTCTTTGTAAATTGTCATTCAACACTATTTAAATGGGTTATTTGGACTTTGTTTAAAATTTATGAATGTTTTGTATCGTATTTTATTTGAATTTACGATTAAAAGATATTGTTAAACATTTATTTTTATTTTTTTTTAAATATACGCGGGTACCCATGGGTATCCGTGGATATTAAAAAATTATGCGTATACCCGCATAATGGATACCCAATAGATATGAGTACGAGTACGAGATGAATATTTATTCAGCGAGTAGGTTATGGGGGTTACTACTCGTATCATACCCACCCTGTTGATATCCTTACTTATATGATTAAAATATTAGCCGTATCTTACCTGCTCTGTTGACATCGTTAATAATATGATTAGGAGATTCGAACTATAAATCAGGAAATATTATTCTAATGTCAATTGATTGATGGTACTATTTTAACATGTAAATCAATTTAGGTATAAATACACATTTGGTACCCAAACTTTTTCGGAAAGTTCAATGTGGTACCCGAACTTTAGGAATGTTCAATTTGGTACCCCAATTTTCTAAAGAGGTTCAATTTGGTCCTCTCTCTCTAAGTTGGAGTTAACACCGTGTCCGTACAAGACACGTGTCAAGCCATGAAATTTTTATTTTTTTTTAATTTTTTTTCAAAAAATTATTTTTTTTTTCAAAAAATTTTAAAAACTGCCACGTGTCAGTTTATCATCGTGCCACATGGCAGCTTACAAGCATGACACGTGGCAGTGTAATAGTTGTTTTCAATTTAGTACCCCAATTTAAATTTTTGGTTCAATTTAGTACCCAAATTTTTTAAAATGATCCAATTTCGTCCTTTCCTATTTGAGACCAAATTAGTAAATAAGCTTAATTATAATTTATATA
>Ga0209589_1003415_pt1 | contig 27706 bp, 16 predicted proteins | sample CowpeawhiteBW_FD_187525 | JGI IMG/M metagenome (GOLD analysis project Ga0209589, IMG submission 187525) | Root nodule microbial communities of legume samples collected from California USA - Cow pea white BW (SPAdes) (version 2) | ecosystem: Host-associated > Plants > Roots > Nodule | place: USA...
CCCCCCCCCTATTTCTGAATGTTTAGCATTACTACATGCACATCTTAAAACTGTTGATGTATTAATAAAACTAATAGAGGATGGTAGAAGAAGGAATGATAAAATGAAGAGAAAAATAGTTTGTATTAAATACAAAAAGGAGCCTAAGCTCTCATACAAGAACTAACCGGAATTATGTTCCTGAGAGAAGGAATAATCCTCTGCCAATCCCTATGGATTCTAACTGAAAAAATACATAATAATCATCACACTACTTTTCCTTTTCCGTATAATCAGTCCTAATTAGCTGCCGCATCAGCAACTCTTCAATTCTTTTCATTCTTCTCTCTTTTTCCTTAGTGCACAATCCATATCTTAGACCTGCCTAGCTAACGGCCCATTAAGGAATCATCATCTTTTCCAACACTATGTCCCTTGTCAAGCAGTCTATCAAAAGCATTTTCGTATTTTGTCAAGTAGAAATTCATTTAATTAAAATTATTGAGAGCCTATTTGTATTTAGCCTTTGGTTCCTTGACATGGATTGGTTTTCCTTTTACTGGACACGAATATCCTGTGACATCTTCCTCAAACCTGGACATAATAAGTTGGAGGAGTGAATTGTGATCTAATTTCAATTAATTCACTGTCTTCTCATCCATGATATATACATCGTACTAACTTACAACCACTTATTTTTTAGAAGGAATAAGTTATCAAGTTAGGTACTGGGTGTATTTTAAGAAATTTGTAGGTATAGCTTACTAACATATTCCTTCTAAAAAAATAAGTGTATGCTAGCAAACTCTATACACCCACTTGTTTTTTAGGAGTGTTCTGGATATAAACTCATGACCTACTAGTCACCAAGGTGCAACTTTACCATTGCAATAGGAAGCAGATGCTGACAAAGATATTTGAGTCTAATGTTGGCAACATGGGAATGGCTAATATTTATTAACTAGGTTCATGAGGAGTATTAGAAATCAACCTCTAAATTATAGGAGAATCACTATTATAGTTCTTGAGAGAGAGAGAGCGAAAAGAAACAGAACGAGGTTGTCTTTCAACTTGTATCAGACCTAGATAGAGGGTTCTGATCAGTGGAAAGTTTTGACTAACAAGAAGTTGAGTGAAGTATCACCAAGTAAAAAGTCTCAGGACATCGCCTCTTAGAGGCGAGGCTGTAACAGGAAGTTGGGTATTATGTGTTGCTTCACATTGAGTAGTATGGAATGCTTGGTAAAATATTTAAGTGTTTCGTTCTTCCCCTTTAATGGCTAGGGTAAGTTCCTCAAGTGTTGGTTTTATCAATATACCATTATTGTTATTCATGAATACGCTATGTAGGATTAATTAGTAAAATCATATATTTGAATCAAACAAGTGTTTTGCTCTGTTTAAATAGTTGAATTTTATGCTCAGAATCTGCAATGTTGCAGGTCTCTATGTTCTTGCTTCAGAATCTGTGAAAATTCCTTGGTTTGATTCTGTTTTTGCTGACATTGGTGATGAGCAGTCCTTATCACAATCTTTGTCTACGTTCTCTGGCCACTTAAAGCAGATAAGTGTAAGGAATAATGTTTTAATTGTGTATAACTTAAATGCTGAAGACCCTTTCGTTCTGTTATTCAATTTCTGTTATTGCTTAAAAACATTTCAGTTTAGTTTTATCAGTAAATTTTGAATGTTGATATTTTCAGTTTATGGTAACGAGTGACATAATTTTCCTTTGTTATTTTTAAAATATTAAAGAAAATCTTATTTCGCCTTCTAATTTTATCTTGCAGCATATTAAATTACAGGCAACGAGCCAATCGCTAGTGCTACTTGATGAGGCATGTATTTTTTGAATTTAATTAACAGTTCGAATCTGTAATGTCATATATGTATGTGATGGATAGTACTTTGTTTGCAATTGTTAGGTTGGTGCAGGAACAAACCCTCTTGAAGGAGCAGCACTAGGAATGTCATTGTTGGAATCTTTTGCTCATGATAGTTGTTTGTTGACTATGGCTACGACTCATCATGGTGAATTGAAAACTCTAAAATACAGGTATTCATTACAGATGAGAACAGCTTAAAAGTATAGATTTTGGATATACTACATAAAATTTTCTTTGCGTGTAAAATAGAGAAAGATAAACAAAAGAAAATAAATTTATCGGAAACAAATTTTAGTCTACTTGGGATGTACCCATTTTTTCAAGGGTGCAAATACCTAAATTTGATTCATTTCCACTGCAACTTTTAACCAACCAAAAATAAGAAATTTCACATCATTAAAGCAACTAAGGTCAATAATAATGAAATTCTTTTATTGTGTTTGAATGATTGACACCAGTATAATACTTGAACTACACAAGAAAATAAAGAATTATTTTATTGATAACCATCACACCAATTACATTACCATAATCTCTATCTAGAATAATAAAAACCTTTAATAAAGGAAATAAAAATGTGCTGAATTGAATAAGAAGATTTTGAAGATATTTTTTCCCAATTACTATGGTAATAGTAAAAATAATTTTTCTCCTAATAGCCTTCTAGTTACAGCACTCTCCCTCAAGTTGATAGATGAATATCAATCATTTCTAACTTACCTACAAGATCCTGGAATCTGCTCTGAAGACACCCTTTACTGAAAATGTTTGTTATTTGCAATCTACAGGGACATAATTTGTATCTACTACGCTCCTGTCAAGATTATCTTTGATGAAATGCTTGTCAATTTCAATATATTTGGTCCTATCATATTGAACTAGACTATGGGCAATGCTCATGGTTGACTTGTTATTCACAATACAATTGCATAGGATGTGAATCCTTACTTTAAGGTCATCAAATATGATCTTCATCCAAAGTCTTTCACACAGACCTTGAGCAAGGGCTTGAAATTCAGCTTCTGCGTTAGAACAATATATTTTGTCCTGTTTTTTGCCTCTCGAGGTCACTAGATTATCCAAGGAACATACAGTACCCCTATGTAAATTTTTTTTGTTAGTAACAAAACATGTATAGTTTGTATCAGTATATACCTTCAAGGTCAAAGTGTCTTATTTCTCGAAGAATAGCCCCTTTCTTGGGCTCGACTTCAAGTATTAAAAAGATTTGTCAATTGCTTGCGTGTGTCTTTCTGTGGGATCATGCATAAACTTACTCGCCACACTAACTGCATAAACAATGTTTGGTCTCATGTGTGATAAATCAGTAAGTTTTCTTACCAACTTCTGATATTAGATTTTTTTTTCCACAAAAGAGCTTCCTTCACGTCCAATTCTATAATTTTGTTCAATAGGAACTCCTGAGGTTCTACATCCTAGCTTACCTGTTTCTTGAAGGAGATTAAGTACATATTTTCTTTGGAAGATGAATCCCTTATTTTGAATATGCAACCTATATTCCATCGAAATACTTAGATTTCTTAGTCTTTCATATCAAATTGGGCTGCCAATTTCTCCTTTAAAGCCAGTTTCTATGTTTATCTTTTGCAATAATCATGCCATCAACATAGACTGATAGTAGTGTAAGTTTACCTGTAACGGAGTGCTTTATGAATAAAGTATAATCTCCTTGGTTTGGTTTATATCATAAGGAAACCGTTGCTTTTTTGTAAATTTCCCAAATTGTGCTCCTAGAGTTGTTCAAGATCATGTAAAGCCTGTTTTAGGAGGCATACCTTATTCCTTCTACTATGAGCTTCCAATCTGGGAGAGATTCCCAAGTCTTTTATGATGAAGCCATATTTGGGAATTTGCCCATGTTTTTTATGTTCCTTGTTGGCTTATGACATGTTTTGTTTTCGCCCTTGGATTCCAACATATGTAACCCACTCTGCTCCTTAGCAATTAGAATGGTCTTCCTCATTGCAAGTTCTTGATATACTCTATAAGAGAAAAAAGTTATTCAATAATTCAAATCTTTTGTAAGCTTTTTGTATTGATATAAGACTATTGGTCAGTTGTGGGATATATAATTGGATATATAAACATCCTTTAATACAATAGATGATTCTAGAGTTATATTCTTGGATCATATATATGTACACTATCACCATTTGCAACTATAATAAATTGTTTAGCTAGTCATTTTGGCATACGAATTGAAGAGCTTAAGAAAATAAGTTGTGATTAGTTGCTCCTAAATCAAGAATCCAAACACCCTAAATCAAAGGGTCAATAGTATTTAATATAATCTTACCTTTCATGGTAGGGTATATGATATAAAGGACTTAGTCATTGATTCAACATTTTTTCTCAAATTGTCAATTTCCTCTTTAGAAGCTTTCATACCAAACATTGAAAAACACAAAATAAAGAGATAATAAAAATTCAGCCTTTATCGATTTGATTCTTAACAAAAAAATAAAAAAACTGTTTGGCAAAAGAGCCAAATTAGGGTCAAATGAGACGTCACCACCAACTTGGTGTTCAAGAAGTCACAACGACCTTGTATGTGGAGGCGGTGAGTGAGGCATACAGTTTGGCCCACCACTAACCTTAACAACGATGGTGAACAATGGCAATGCGGTTGTTAACGAGGCAGCAAAAGCAAAGCTCCCAAGATTGGGAGCTTTAATACCAACTTGAATTATGTAAGGAAATAAGGAATTATTTTATTGATAATCATCACAATAATTACAATCTCACCATCTCTATTTGTAATAAACAAAATCTTTAAAAAAAGAAATAAAATATACTAAAATGAATAAGAAGATTCTAAAGATATTTTTTATCCTAATGATCTGCTATTTACGGCAATAATTCACTTGATAATTCTGGACTTCTGTTCAAATGGATCAGATTTAAAATAAATCCATTATTTGGATGTTTGTTTCTATGCATCTTTTCTTCGATGCATTTATAATATATGATCCTTTTACTTGTATTCTCATGAAAAGTACAAAACCGTGGCCTCTAGTTCTGCTTTGACATTTGAGTTTTATTCATGAGCAGTGATGAAGCCTTTGAAAATGCATGTATGGAGTTTGATGAAGTGAATTTGAAGCCAACATACAAGATTCTCTGGGGTGTTCCAGGTAAGCACTCTTTGACTCCTGCATAATAAAAGTGAATTCAAATCTGTTTATGCCTTTCACTTGCTTTCTAATATCTTGTATGTTTCGATTCATCTCCTTCCTTTGTGTGTATGTTTGTTCTGAAGATTTCTGTCCTGAAAGGATGGTTCGGTATGAAAGGATAAGCCTAAAAAGCTACACCTTTATAAGGTTTCAATGGTTAGAGATGTCATTTTCAAATGGAATTATACATTTACACTTTTGCATTGCAAATTAAAGTCCTTTTGACTGAAATAAAATAAAGGGTTTTTGTTTATGTATTGTGTACCATAAGCAGGTATATTTTGTTTGCTAATGAATTCTTTATATTGCAATATTTTTGTTAAAGTAGTAACTAGGTATAGGTTAATTCCCCTTGTGTAGAAAATACATATAGGGTAACATATTTATAATGCAGAATAATGAAAAAAATATGGACTAAGCCCATATACACATAATATTGTAACTAACATAATCTTAACAATATCTAATACTCCCTCTCAAGTTAGTGCATATAAATCATATATACCAAGCTTGTTACAAATATAATCAATTCTAGATTCTCGTAAAGACTTAGTAAAAATATTTGCTAATTGATCACTTGAGTTAACAAACTCAGTCTTGATGTCTTTAGATACAATCTTTTTTCAAATAAAATGACAATGAATTTCAATGTGTTTGGTCCTTTCATGAAAGACATGATTAGAGTTAATATGAAGAGTAGCTTGATTTTCACATATATTTTTCATTTGAGTGACATTTCCAAATTGCAATTCTTTAAGTGATTGTTCAAGCCAAACAAGTTCGCAAGTGCTGAGGTCATAGCTCTATATTTTGCTTCTACACTAGATCTTGTCACAACACTTTGTTTTTTGCTCTTCCAAGAAATCAAGTTACCTCTAATGGATACACAACGGAAGTAAATCTTCTATCAGAAGGAGATCCTGCCTAGCAACATATGAATAGCAGACAACTTTAATATTATTGTTGTAACCATATAGCAAACTTTTTCCAGGAAATCCTTTAATGTATTTTAATATATGAATGATGGTCTACTAATGATCTTCACGTGGGAAATTGAGAAATTGACTCACCACACTAACCGGAAAGGAAACACCAGGTCGAGTTATAGTAAGATAGTTCAATTTTCTATCTAATCTTCTGTATTTCTCAATATCTAAAAAAGGCTCCTCTTGATTAGGTAGGAGTTTGGTATTAGAATCCATGGGTGTGTCAACAAATTTTGAGTTCATTAACCCAATTTCCTTCTAATTATTGTATTGATTCATTTTTCACAATATGAATAAAGCACCCATATTGTCTAAAAAACACATCGTTTCAACTCGATGTTTATTCTCCCATCTTTTCTTACAATATTATTTGTATTGAGAAGATGGACAATTCTAACTATTCCAATTTGGTATTTGACACTGGGGTTATGGTTAAGTGGGTTGAGCTACAAATCTCATCTTACTATCACTACTGAATTCATTCCTACAGAAAATCACGAATTGCATTTGTTGCTTGGAATATGAGTTGCTATTGCATTCCGTAGTCCCACTTTGTGGGGGCTATAAGGACAAAATGTTCGATGCAACACTATAAGGGTCTTAGCAGACAAATACTCATGTACATTACCACTTTGTAAAGTGAAAAGGGACACCAAATTGATTGTTGGTTTCATTAAAAAAGGATTGATAAATAGAAAATAATTTTGAACATCTTTCATTAAATATAATCACATGCAATGGGAAAAGTCATCTACGGAAGTAACAATATCTTGACCTTAATATAGAATCAATCTAACTAATCCTAATATCCACCATTACTATATTTACAAGATTCTAGCAGGATGAAATAAAGCATGAAGTGATCATCAACTAAAACATGAGTGGTTCTTACAGTTCAGAATGACTTACATCTGGTTCAGAGATTCAATTGATGGTTTCTAAACTTAAGTTTTAATTGATTATGAATCAAATGATGACCACTTCGCAATACTCAGGATGGTTTGCACCTAGTACTGCAGTTCAATGGTCAGTTTGCTAATGATTTGGAAGGCTGGACCATACCAGCTGATGGACCAGTTTCTGGTTTAACCAATTCATTCAGTTCTTTAGCCATGTTTGCAGTATATTACGGGAGAAGCAATGTTTTAAATTTTATGTTCTAAACAGGAAATTGCATATTTCATGGACCATTTGAAATGGTGGTCAGATGTAGTAGACACTTAATGTGTATAACTCGGAGATTTTCATTGTAGGGCGCTCAAATGCAATAAATATAGCTGAGAGGTTGGGACTACCATCTGTTGTTGTAGATACTGCTCGTAAGTTATATGGTTCTGCTAGTGCAGAGATAGATGAGGTATGTGTACTCTGGAATGTATCTTAATTGTATTTATTATTTGGTAATGGTTGTGTATCATATTCTAAGAACATGATGTTTATTATATTATTGTTTTAAATTCGAGTAATGAATTGCCTCCATATATTTACCACATTATCAATTCTAATTTTTTTACCTTGTGTTTGGATAGGAAACTTCACAATTTTTAAAATATTCAAATACATTGAATTTGAATTGATATCACTTCAAATTGTTTCATTTTTAACAATTATTTAAATATCAAATAGTTGTTTGGATAACCAATTTCATGAATTTTAACAAAAAAATATTTAAATATCAAATAATATCAAAATTGATTTCCTTTTGCAGATGTTTTTGGTTGATGTTTATTTTTCAGTCAAAATTTGTCAAGATTTGTTTAACTGATAGTCGTAAAACTTTTCCTTGATTAACATTAACCAATATTGTTTTCAATTGATGTTGTTGAATACAATTATTTAGGCTAGCATCAATTAAAAATATTTTTACAAAGTTGATTGTTGGGTGTTTAGTCAAATTTTTTATCAATGTTGATTGAAAAATTTCCCTAATCAACATTGGTAAAAAGTTGGTAAAAAAGCAATCCTAATTAATATTTGCTGAAAGTTTTCTAGTTAACATTAGAAAAAAAAACTAACAAACTATTGATAAAAAAATAATAGCTTTGTTTATGATAAAAGCAGCACTGCAAACATCAATAAAAAAATAATCACGACATGACAGACATCATTTGAAAAATTTAATTCACATCCACAATAATATAGTCTCCCTAATATTGGTCAGGAAAACTCTAACTAATATTGAGCAAGAAATAATAGTGGACTACAAAAAAACATTCTAAAAAGTTAAATCACAAACTAAGAAAAACCCGAGTTGACATCAACCAAAAAGTAGTTATCTCGACAATCTCTCATCTTAGTCAAGTTGATGATGTCCAAAACCAAAATGGGGCTTAGGGGGAATGCGAATCTGAGAGTATGAAGAATTTCAAATTCTTACTTTAAAAGTGGAATTTGAAATTATATAATTTTAAGCAATCCAATTAGTTTAATGAAATTCTGGAATTTCAATTTCTTTCGAAATTCTTTAAAAAAAATGAATTACACTATTAAATTCCCTATCCAAACACACTATTAATGTATTGCAAACATTATAGCTGTTTTAACATAGTTTGTTTTTCATGTAGGTAATAACTGATATGGAAAGGTTGAAACAAAATTACCAAGAGCTGATGGATGAAGCGCGTAATTATCTGATGTAAGACTCTTTGCTTTTAAAAAAAAAATTCATTGCATGCTTTATCCCCGTATTTGCATCTCATGCAATATTTAAAAGAGAGGTCATTTCCTGATTATGACATGGGCACTTATTTCTGTATCTAACAATGCAGTAAGCTCATTCGGTTGCTAATCCATTCAAGGAAAAATGGATCATGCAATCATATTTACATCTTGTTTTAGTTCTGGACTGTTAGTATTCTTTTTCTTTAGTTATTATCAGAATTGTCAATACTTGGAATAAGGCTTCCATCCCTCTGTTTTAATAATTGGATAGAATTTGTTAGACTGACCACCTGTAGATTTTGTTAACCTGTGTTCTCTTCTATGCAATGGATGGAAACTTTGGTTAACGATGAGGATTCATTTTTTTGAGCATTGAACCAACCATATATTTAGTACCACAGTAATTGTTAGTAATTAGTAATAAATGCAAGAGTCTATATTATTATTACTCATAGATAATCCATTAAAAAAAAATATTATGGAAATATAATCCTAGTAAACTTATTCAGATTCTTTAGTAGGGTCTAATGCCAAAAATGAGGAAGATGAGGGATGAGGGATGTCAACTTCCCATTACTTGTATTATGACTAATTGTGCACAAACCATTTAAAATCGACTTAATTTTCTTTACTGTTTCATTTCATGCCACTGGGTACTGCAGTTCTTTGCCATAGCTTGTAATTCTTGAAGATAATTATTAACATAATCATTAACAAGATCCACCATACCTTGCTCCGGATAATTATTAACAAGACCCATCTTTACGTAGGACTTAGAGCATATGTAAATTTTTAATTGGGAATTTTTTTAATTTTTTCTTTTTTGTTTGTAATTGTAGGCAGTCCAGAGGACTTTACAATAGTCTATTGAACTCCAGAAGGAAGATTGTGAAACATAGTACTGATATACGTTTAAAGAAGATGAGAGATGTGTCCGAGGCTGCGGCAATGGCAAGATCCATCCTTCACAAGAAAGTGAGGGAATTGGATGTATCAGCTAAGCAACCTTCACAGAACATCAAAACTATTAGCAGCTCTCATTTATCAGCAACCAACAAAAGCCAAACTGCAGCAAATAACAGAGAATCTGCTGTTGCTGATAGAAGTACATCTGCTGTAAAAGTTCTTAGTCAATCATCATCAGGTTCAGGTATCTGCAAAGATAATTAAACATGACGGGTATAGAAGGAAACCTTACTGCAATGAGATAATATATTTAATTTCTTGCATCTGAATTAAGAGTACTGCTCTAGTTTATTTTTACCAGCTGATAGCACACGCTAAAGTTATGCTGTCTAGTATTAGAATCATAGGAATATTGATGCAAATGTCATTCACCTTATTGACCTTGCAGATAAATCTAAGCCTCCAAAGGTTGGTGATATCGTTCATGTCTCTTCCCTTGGCAAAAAAGTGACGGTTTTAGAAGTGGATTCATCCAAAGGAGAAATTGTAGTTCAAGCTGGAATCATGAAGTTGAAGCTGAAACTAACTGATGTTCAAAGATCATAGAAGTAGGGAAACCATGGCCATAGTCATAAATGAGTAAGTCTTTTCTTTGTCCATAGGATCATATGGTGTGCCTTTTTCTAACTGCGTAGTAATAATAATAATCCTGCACCACATGATAGTCCATATATTTATAGAAATTATGCAGCATCAATTTTCGAGAATTAAAAGTTGATTTTTTATAATTTTTATTGTAGAAGTCAGTGCATTTTATTGTGCAACTAAGTATAGATTGGCCTTACTCCATCCCTTGATTAGAGGTGGGTAATGAGACCAGTCTGGTCCACTTAAGACCCGGTCTGCGGAACCCATGTTTTAAATGAACCAGATAAGTCTGATCTGTGAAATAAATGGCCTTTACTTTTTCTGTATTGGATCCACAAAAGCCCTTTGATGAACAGAATAGTCCATGGACTCAATGATAATCCGAAAAAGTATATCAAATTAAAAGAAATTTGTTTATTTTTTCTTTCCTTTGTTAGGATAAAATCTGTCAAACTAATATCTGCTACATTAAAATCTATCAAGTCAAACTAAAATCTAGTAAACTCAACAAAGTTCCCTTTCTTAGTTTGTTACTTGTGTAATATTTTCATCTAAAATGCTGCAATTTCAAGTCCACGGGTTTAACAGACCGAGTCTGTTAACTGATTATAATTATGCTGATTTCAAAACGAAGTGTTTGTTATCTGTAAGGTCTGCACACTTAAGTATGGGTTCACAAATTTGGATCTATATAGCCACCCTTTTCTATGATGAACCAGATATCCCAAATGCTTTTGCTGTTAACCGAAGAAATATGAATAATTTTGTGTTGCATCTCTAGTGTGGTACCTCACATGAGAATCCTTTATACAAGTGGATCCATCTTGTCCTAAACGTTAACTTTTATCTTATTAGAAGAATATATATGTAAGGATAGAACACTAGACAATTTGGTCATAGACTTCGACACCATTTCATGAGCCAACTATCCCCAAAAGATTAATCTGATAGGTGAAGACACCCAAACGGTTTTATTATTTTTATTTTTCATCTCTAACAACCCTTACCCTCTAGAAGTCCAAAATATATGTTTAACTTATTTGTATTCCCTTGAAAAGGGAAAATGTGCATGGAAACTGCTATCATATGATGTGACGTGAGAGGAAACAAAGGTGGGGGGATTTTCAGTATCACAAACTTCGGTTCCTAGATTTAGCTGGATGTGTCAATAAATACAGTTTTGCAATGTCATCAACAGTACAAATAGTTGGCGTGCTTTATACAAGGTACGTTTTTCTTGATGATGCATACAAAATTCTGTCGACTGATCTGCAATTTAAGCAACTTAAACTGTTGGCAAATGCAAATCAAGAAGCATTACCCTGTTATGGTTTTGTCTCCTTGTCAGAATGTGAAAAAAAGTAGAAGAAAACAAGCAACTCAGTTAAAGAAAGTTGTGAACATCTCATGGTGCTTGCTTAGTGGAAAGAACAGTAACAGGTATTCATACAAAAGGTTTAGGTATTCTACCCTTTGTTTCTCTTCACTTTATATAGAAATGAGCCCTCCTATTTCATTAGGTGCCCTTTATTTTTGGTACTGTTGATCGAATATCTATAGAAATGTACCCCTTTGTTTGTAACGTCTATTTTAGGCCTTTTGACACTGATGGAGATGGAATGTCCCTGCTCTCTCTTGAAGAAGATACTAACGGATTCCAATTATGCGCTTGGATTCCTTTAACTAAAAAACACCTTCCACTACCTCCCTATAAAATCAATTTTTGGAAAGGGAGCATGGCGTGAATGTAGAAACACTTTTTTATTTGTTATATAGCACAATGGCGATAACCAAGTCAGAATCTAGGATCTTGTATAAAGTATCTCGAATCCCCAACCACAAGTCCCACCCTTGTGGCTTAGAAAGATTGAGTGTGGTAAAAACACAAGGTTGATGTACAAAACTACTTTTCTTTTTTCCAACACAGTTTTGTGTAGGGTGTTTGGTTCTGCATCAAAAATGTATGAAATGCAGGTTTTTCATAAGCAACCTAGTGAAGTTTCTTTGTCTTCTTTTTAAGAAATAGAAGTGGTTTTACCTACTCAAATGCATGTCCATACACACATGTAATTATTGTAGTAGTTCTTGCCCCCATCTACTGATTTAGTTATAATTTTCTTTTTGTGGTACTGTCAGGGAATAAACAGCGTAATTTTGTTGCTATTGCAAGTTGCAACTAGGCATGAGATACAGTAGCTTACTGGATCCGAGGTTTAAAAATATTTTCTTAAGAAAATGGCCAAGTTGGAGAACAATTACCTACTTGACTTTATCATAAAATAAAGTTGATCAAATTAAAAATGCAAAAGATTTTGAATTCAAAACTTCCACCAAGTTGGTGGAACTTCATTCATCAAGCATTAGTGGGTAGCTGAGAGGAAATCACCAAGAAGGAGAGACTGATATACTAGGCTTCAATTCATGCAACTGCTAATGCCATGTGTTGCTTAAGATTAATTATGATTTTTGGTTATAAAGCTTCAAACTTTACTGTCATTTTTCATTTGGGTATATAAGATTGTTATCAGATTTTTTGTTTCCACAAAGCTCAAGACTCTTTCGGTTGAGTTGTGTTTCAGTTTGTAACAGTCACGACAATACCTTTTTCCACAAGACAATTAGTTAGTGGAATTAACTTTATGTTTTGAATTTGCATTGTGTTTTGACTTGGCTTCCTTAAAAATATTGCACATAACGAGGTATTCCAGCTTTACATCACACGCCACTAATGGAATTTGCTTTTGCACTGGTCGTTGTACTTTCTGCCATTGTTTATTTTCTGCTGCATCATACACCACTACTATTAACTTGCACAGACTCAAATAAATTTTCAAGCTGTTACCAATAGACCACAAATTTCAACATTTTACATGAGGCAATAGACATTAGTTTAAATTCTCAAGCTGAAACATTCGTTGATTATTCTAAAATATACAACATTCTGCAACAGTAGCAAGCATCAACTTCCCACAGTAGGTAGTGACATATAAATATACATTCATTAAAATAAGTAAATGCTTTAGCATCACACCATCACTATAGTGTACTTTTTTCTCTGTTTTATTCTTTTATGTTCCTTGAATTACTGGTATGAAAAACTTGAGTGCCAAGTTAAAATGTACTTGTGCTAGAAATAGAAAACACGTGAATTTTGCACGAGTTTAGGATTTTAGATGGATTGGACAATTCATAGAAGAGGTTAAAATATTATCTTTAACTTAGAATTAAAAAAAAAATGTAAATCGATCTGTTTATGTTTAATATAAAACTTCCATTGATTCCTTTTGCAATGAACATACTCTTTTTATGTGTAAAGATGAATTCTTCACAGCGAACCATTGTTGATGAATATACTCTTTCTGTGCAAAAGCTAGCAACAATTGAGTTACATAATTTTCCTAAAATGAAGAATACAAAATGGATTATTTCTCGTTAGGGCATTATAGGGATGTCGTTAACAACTTTTTTTTAATTATTGCAAAGGTATTTTCCAATTTAAGTATAATTTATTAAATTAAAAAAAAGTAGATATTTTTATTATTCATCACAAATGTCATTTTAATTAAATAAAAAAATTAAAGAGTTAAAGAAATTCAAATTAAGATACAAATGACGGGAATAAATTATTAAAAATCAAATTTGGAAAATAACACCTAAGTTTTTTCTTTTAATTTAACTGGAAGCAATAATTAAATTAGATAAATAAAATATATTTGGAAAATAATAAAATAAAGTGAAAATTAATATAGAACAATTTGTTGAGAATAGTTTAATTCAAGAATTAGATATTGATTTTATAAGTTAGAATTGAATTGTATAAAAAATATATAAAATGAAGAAATAAATTTATATCCACAATTAATTTAAATTAAAATATTTCTCTAATTTTAGTGTCTTTTAAATAAAAATTGAACACGTTCTTATTTTTTCATTTCATACAAGAGAACTACTGGGAACAATCTACATTCTTTTTCTAACATTCCATTCTTATTTAAATTTTGGTAAGAAAAAGTATTAACCTTCTTCTTTCACGTAATTCTATTAACTTTATATTCCGCCTTTCTTAGTTTTAGGACAAAAATAAACTCTACTTTTATCGAACTAATGTAATTTTTTTTAAATTATTAAGTTGATTTAGTTTCTAAAAAGTGGCGTTATATATAATTTTTTGATTTCTTTTTATAGAGATAGCAATATTGATCGGATCGGTTTGTTTAGGTCCACCCTGCACTTAATCGGCATAATATGAGTTTTTTATTCCGTATTATTAGTCCATGAGTTGACCTACTTTTTTTGAATAATTATATTTTTATTTTATTTTATTTAACAAATAAATATTGCATACATGAATATGTGGCCAAAATTTAACCCTCAATCCCACACATGTGTAGCTTAATAAATGAGTGTTAGCCAAAAGTAAACAAATTATATGTGCAATTTCAAAAAATATTATTAAATTACATGTGCAAAAAGTTACGAGGATCAACAAGACAGTCTTCCTTGCCTCTCTCACACTTTTCATTGTGAGCCTACAGGCTGACCTGCATGACCCACTCCGCATTGCAAACCCTAATTTATTTTTTATTTGTAATGTGCACATATCTCAAAAACAATTTTTTTTGTTTTATTTTAGCAAATTTTTTTATCTTGGTCTTGATTGCACTTCCTTTTACCATCAAATGGAAAAAAATGTGTTTATTATTTTTTATGCAAACTTTTAAAATTAATAAAAAAAATGTTTATTGTTTTTTTTTTCTTAATAAACTTTTGCAATAGTAAATGATTCTTATATTCAACATACGGTGATATTTCACATAAGTTTTATATAAAAAAAAAAAATACTGAACCAAAAGGGAATATTGTTATTTGCGTTCTGTTGGTTGTGCAACCTAACTAAACAGAAAAGAAAAAGAAACAAAATCTCTTGTTTTCCGGTACCAATTACATCTAATAACATCACAAATAGAAACACCTATTCCTTAAGCTTTATTCAGTTAACCATTTCTAAGAGTTCTCAGATCAAGTTTACACATGCAATCCTAGTCAACTTTAGTTGAACTTGAATCTTCAATATTTTGTACCATCAAATATTTTGCAGAAGTTGCATTGTTACACATATCTTACTACCCTACAAGCTAACCAACAACACAATCAACCTAAGTTTAATTCACCATGTACCTGCCTACAACCACAAACAGAAAAATCAACCTACTTTAACATCTAATTATCCCTTCCAATCTCAACATCAACATGGTGTTTGCTCAGTTGAAAAACTTCATCAATGTCAGTGTCACCAACCCCAGCACATCCACACTCAAACGTAACATCCAAGAAGTAGAGCATGAAAACAAGAGCAATGGAAGTGCAGAAAACTGGAATTGGTCCAAAGAGCCACATGAACAGAGGGAATGAGAAGTAGAAGGCACGCAACCCAAGGGACCAGAAGTAGCTGCCTCTGTTCACAGTGGTGGCAACATACTCAGCTGTGAGCATGTGGTGCCTCACATTTGAAGACACTTTCTTGAAGGGTACGTTGATAAGGATACTTGCATGGCTATAGTACCTTATGGACTGAACATTCAGCAGAAATGCCAACAAGAAACACACCAATATGGAGAAGAACTTTATGGACAGACCAAGGTCACTCCTGTCCCCAAAAACCTCAGACACCACTGTTTTCCTCTCATGGCCACTGCTCATCAACACAGCAATGAGGGAACTCAACATTATCGCTGTGGAAGCCAAAAGGGTCGATGCCATTATGTTGTTTCTCAAAGATTGCACTGCTAGAACTCCATTTTTCGACACATCCTTCACACAGTATCATCCAAAATCAATATTAGTACATACACATGACATAAACATGAAACTCAATGAATAACAATGTTTTAAGGGAAATGGTTGATTTTTACAGTAATTACTTTAAAAATGATAGCAGAAGACTTTCTATCCATGACCTATACCTCAAATAAGCAGAAGCAGGTTTGTGTGACTTGAAATCAAATGCACAGATAAAGATGATGCTGTGCGAAACAAGTTCTAAGACATGCAATGAGTGATGCGTTCCGAAAACGTGCAATGGGATTGAGAAACATGATTTTTGAAATTAGGCGAAACCCAAGAATAAAAATGGAAACTTTTGAGCAGCCATCTGCACATACCTCCATCATGGCCTGGACCCAGATACGGCGATTGATTGCATTGACACCGATGACTGTTTTGGTGGGGTGTTTCATGACTCGGTAGAAGAGCCAAAAATGATACACCGACATCAAAAGTAGGCCACCAGGGACCAGTATAAAATCCAGATCCTTCTTTTCCATTCAATGCCAATGTTTTAACCAATCGATTGACAAACCAAAGGGAAATGGCACAGTAGAGATAGAACTATGCGTGCGCAACACAAAATGAATTTCGAGATTGAATCTGATACTCTCTCTCTGTCTCAGCTTGTGAGGAAGATGAAAAAGCGATTATGGAAGATTGGAGGAAGAGAGGGGAAGTTGTACACGGGTGTTGCCGTGAATGTGTGGGAAGAAGGTAATGAAATTTGGTATATATAGAACAATAAACACATCGAGAAGAGTTATATATGTCAGCCACACCCACACACCCCGATCAAACACATGGCATGATCACATTCCATTTTCACTGCCTATTTTCTAAACTCATCAATTAATTCCATTTTGCCCTTAATACATACATTCAAAATCATTTAATCTAAACAGTCCAAAAATAATAAAAGGTCCTTATAAAATAATAAGCTTAGGAAAATAAACTCTTATTTTATGAAGTTGTTAATAAAAAATTATGTTTAAATTATTATTTAAAGATATCAACTTTGATTATACTTCTTATTCTTATTCTTATATGGCTTAACTAGTCGATGGTTGGTACGTGCTTGTTTCGACTCTCCTTGTCATTTGTTAGGTTCATGAGATGACATATGACAATGTTAATATTATGTAACACAATAATATCATATATTAGTGTGATTATTAAATGTAAATTATATCGTTTTCGATTTGGGTTCTCACACAGTCTTTTATTCAGTTTAATACTCACATAAGTTTCATTTTTCTTAAAGTTAAGATGTAATAAAAATGATTTAAAAAACGGAAACCAAATTAATCCACTAATTAAGCCTACTTTTATATATATATATATATATATATATATATATATATATATATATATATATATATATATATATATATATATATATTATGGTAGATTTTTCAATTGTATTTTATTTGTTCTTCTTTTTTTTGCTAATGTGAAAGCTTGTTGTGACCATGGTGTCTGCTACGTAGGAATAGAGGTGTCAGAGAAGAAAAAAAGTGGAACATTTGGATAGGACCATAGCCAACCCACTAACTTTGCCCACAAGATTCACATTTAGAATAGATAATCTTATTAATCACTGTTTATATTGTGTTTAAGAACATTTACGCTATTTATTGTATTGAAAATTAAATCTTACTCTTTACTTGATAATAGTCGTCAATTTGTTAATCCTTACAAATGTTTTGAGCAAGTAACCATAGCAACGGTTACAAGTAAGTTTCACTTTAATTACCTGTTTTGACTTTAAATGATGACTAAATAATCATTTGTGAGTGATTTAAAGTTTTTCTTACTTAAAAAAATGATTTAATTTTCAATTATTTGTTGCATTTCTTTCAATTTTCTTATTTTAATGAACTTTCGTGTGTTATTTCATTTTGTTCTCCCTCATCATAAGTATTTCCACTCACTGTATCAATTAAACTAATGATATAATCAGGAAAAAGAATTATGATATATTTGGAATTTTAAAAATGACAAATAAAATATAACACTTTTTTGTTAAAAAATGGACAACTAAAAGAATAGAAAAGGAATATGTATTTTAATAAATATTTAGAGAAAAAAATTATTGTATTCTTAACCAATGCTCCTCTCTTTTTTTATCAATACGCGTCTCTTCTTTAGATGTGACTTTTAACGGTTAACCAAACAAATCGAATAAAAAAAATTAACTTTTATCATTTTTAATAAATTGTTTTATTTTTCTAACCATATCTTTTTTTTTATCATTTTTACATCGAAAATATCAGAGAAAATATTTTTTTCTCTCTTTAGATTAACGCATCAATTATTTCTTTCTCTATAAAATAATTTAATTTATCTCTTTATAATAAAATATCAACCTTTTCTTTCTTCTTCAAAGTGCTTCTAATAGAGTATATGAAGTTTATTTTCTTTTATTTCAATGAAAATAAATTTCGTTCTATACAAAATTATAATTGGTCAAACAATAGTTAATGTACTTTTAAATTTAACAAACGATAAATATCTAAAACAAAATTTGAATAAAAATAAGAACCAAAAAGGAATATGAGAGTAATTAAAAGAATAATTGACATTTTATTATGCTTTGAGAATGACAGTAAACAGAAATCATTTTTTTTTTTAAATACTACACTTAAACATGCTAGAGAATAATGTCTTTACCGCTAAACCTTTAATATTTTAGCCTTTCAATTTTATTTTCGATCTCTTGATGTTTTATCATTCTCGATACTTCTTAATTTTCTTTTTCATATATACCTCTACTTAAATGCAATATACCATATATGTTTTCTATGTGTAACATGAGCTAATAATTAAAGTTCATATATTATTTCAAAATAAATATATCATTTGTTAGTTATATTGTTTTTTTTTTTTTTTTGTAAATATACAATAATCTTAAAGCATCAAGAGTTTAAGAATGATGGATCTGAGTTTTTCTTGTTTTTCTATCAAATATTTGTTCAATGGTTAGAGGCTAACATTTTACTATTAATATATATATATATATATATATATATATATATATATATATATATATAAGGACTAATTAATGAATGTATTTATTTTTTGAAAAAAAAAATACACCTCACCAAGTTCAAGAAAAAAAAAAGAGTATATTAACTCATTTAAAACGAAATATTCCTTTTTACTTAACATCTTTAAATTGTTTAACAATTACAAAATTTGAACAAATAATGGCCAAATATATAGATAAAACTAGTATTAAGTTTACAATTGTGATAATATTATTTATTTTTCATACTTATCTTATTATATTTTAATAGCATTGTTTCTCTAAAAGTAATGTAGTCTCGTATAGAATTGGTATCATCTCTAAAAGCACTATGTACATATAAAAGACTAATTAATGGAGTGAGTTTGAAGTTACTTTTGGAATTTGGATTTTGACTTTGCATTTCTTAATTAAACGGCAAGATAAGGGTTTTGATTAATCCATATCCATAAAGTATTATATATGTTCCCATGAATCATTTATGGTAATGGATTTTTAATTCAATGGTGGAGCTATTTAATTTGGTTACGTCTAATTTCTTTTTTTGTTAATGCTTATCTAACTGTGCTTCTATCTGCCAAGAATGACTTTCACATTGCATACTCTGTCATTTTAGTTACATTTTTTTTTCCATATTATTTAATAAACATGATTTATCAAAAATAATTATTTTATCATACAAAATGGTATAATAAATATGATTAGAATCAATTATAACATTTGAGGTATTAATATTTTGAAACTTATAATAAGATCTCATCTCGACTAAGAAAAATATTAATTTACGATATATATAAATATATATAAATTTTATCTTATAAGATGATCTTGTGAAAATTTAAGTTAAATTTGAATTGGTTATTATTTCTCCATTTCATAAATGTAAAATTATTATCTGAGAGTTTATCTTCAAAATCATAATATACATTTTTTATCAAATGAAACTATCTTATCATGCAAATGCCGTAATATATATATATATATATATATATATATATATATATATATATATATATATATATATATATATATATTACCTTCATAAACAAATAAAATGACAGAATTGTTTATAAACGAAGAGGACACACAAGTTTAGCTGCAAGGCATAGTACGATAAGAAGTCACCACATATTGTAGAGAATTTTGTCTGAAGTAATGATTTTATATTCTTAAAAATTATAATTGATGTGAATATTATAATTGAAAATTTAATGTTAGGCCTATTTACAAATAATGTTAGGCCTTTTTCATATTTTTCGAATACATTTTAAATTTTAAATTAAATAAACAAGTGAAAAAAAATAAAGAGAAATAGTTTTTTCTAGAAATAAAACATATTAAGAAATGATTTTTATAATCTTCTAATAAATTCAGGAATATACATTCTACTTTAATTATTTTCGGAAATGCAGAAAGATTTTGTAAAATAAACACCTCCATACATAAACTTACAGTTTTTGTACTTCTTTAATTTTTTATGTATGATTTTAATTATTTTTATTTGAACTAATTAAATTATTTTTTAATAAAACTTTGAATGAATATGTTATATATATATATATATATATATATATATATATATATATATATATTTAACATTATCCTTTCAAACACCTTTCAACATGTTTTGTCGTTGATCGTTAAGGAAATACTCGATTTTACATAAGAGTGGTTTATGTTTTTACGAGGGTTTAAATAATGATTTGATCATAGTATTTATTTAGTTTTTTTAATTTGGTGGCACATGATAATTATTGTTCAATTAATTATTTTAACGATGTTAATAAAAATATCAAATTGAATAAAATTGATGAATATTAAAACTAAATTGAACCAGAAAAAATAGTAGAACCAAATTAAAAAATCAGAATGAATAACAAGACCAAATCATTATTTAAGTCTTTACTAAAGTGGTTTCACGCTATTAATTAGGAGTTATTGTATCTTTACATTTTTTATTTTAGTTATAATCTTTGATTATGAAATTTATTAGTGTAGGTGTTGTTATAAATAGAAATTTTATTATTGAGTAGTCTCGGAGTGATATTTCTATTTCACTAATTTAATTTTTCTGAGTATTTGATTGTTTAATAAAAAATATAATGATTCGATAACAAGATTTTAAATAAATGTAAATAACGAATTCCAAAATCTTAGACAGTGATAAAGGTTTTAAATCCTAGATAATAATGGGATTTTAAACCTCATGCAAGAACAAGGGTTTTAAATCCCAAACAGTAACAAGAGTTTTGAAAATTCTAGGATATATAAGAGTTTTGAAGATCCTAAACAATAAAGAAGTTTTGAAAATCTCAGGCAATATCGGAGATTTTCTAAACCGTCGATAAGTTGTACTAGTCCAAGGAATTATTGAAAATTTTGATAATCTTTTGGCTACGTTGATTCTTCTAAAAAAAAAATCTCGAGTAAAGTCACTAGTGGGGTTAAAACTCCAGAAACACAAAAAATAACCTCAACTAAAAATAATTATTTTTGTAATATAAATTAATTCATTCATTTTTATACTTCTTATAATTTTAATTAAAATAAGTTTTTCTTTACATAAGATAACATTTTTCACTCTCTTTTCCAATAGTTTTACTCATGTTCTCAATTTTTTGTGAAAAGTTGGATTATAGTTTGGCATAATTGTTTTTAAAGTCTTAAATTTGCAAACAATGGCAAAGAAATCAAATGAATAAGAAATAAGACATACATACAATGTTAATCAAAGTAAATGATAATCCTGAAAGTTTGCTAATTCATTTATTTATTCTATTTATAAAGTGGGTTATTTTATTTATGTACACGTTTCATAATTTTAATTTTAGTTTTATCTTTTATAATATTGTTAATTGAACTTCTTAATCATAACCGCTATATTGAATTGTTTTCTAAAAAACTGTCCATGATTTTTTTTTCTCTTCATCATATTTACGTTATAGTCACTAGCGAACACACAGTCGTTGTCGCGCATATGTATTTGCATTTTTTAATTTTCAAGAAATTTAAGATCAATAACAAATATATAATTTTTAAAATAGTTGTTAAATATAAAATTAAAAAAAAAGATATGTAAAAAGAAAATTTAAATAATGATTTAAGACAAAAGAGATTTGTAAAAAAATATTAAAAGTAAATTATTTATAAAATAATTAATTTTTAAAATAAATAAAAATAAAACGGGTATTATAAAATGTGGACACGAAAAAATAAATCCTTTTATTGTTATAGATAAATATAGATATAAATATAGATATAGACGAATGTTAAAAAGGCAGAAAACAAATAAGGAAAGTTACAAGACACAAGATTAGATTAACAGCAAATTAGTTATTGTCTGGAAAAAAAAATTAGAGACTTATTAAAATGAAATCCTTGCATTTGGTTATTCTTAGTAGTTTTTTTTTTTTTTTAAGAAGTTGAATTTGTTGTTAGTAACAAAGATAGAAAAAGAAAATAATATACTATATTCTCTTAATAATATTTTCTTAAAAAAGGATCTGGTAGCATAATACTTCCTAAAACGTTTAAATATACTTTTTAACTCTATGAAATTTTAATTACATGAGTAGTTCACTATATGAATATATTGTTCAATTATTAATAAAAAAGGTTACCATATTTATTATAATAATGTGTATTAAATTAATTATCAAACATATTAATATATTATGTAAATGAGTAGGTTGATGTTATTATTATTTAAATATATGTAGCATCCTTTTCAAACAATTAGATGACATGTGTATTAATATTTGACCAAAATTACTTATTTTTATAAATAAGAAATACCAAATTTGCAACTAAATTTAATAAAAAGTACAGGAATGAGAAATGAATTTAAACCTTCTTAAAATATTTATTCAAGGTACTTATTTCAATTAATATTTATATTTATATACAGAGATAGGGAAAATACGATTAAAAAATAATTTTATATATATATATATATATTTAAAATAGTATTTCAAAATTTAAATTAAAAAAGATAAACTGTATTTTTATTCAAATATTAAACTTTGTCAACGTAGTGCATGTGTGACTAAGTAGTGTTGTGTCAAATTTTACCTTATTAATAACATAAAGTTTCATTGTAAGAAAATAAATATGTAAATATGAATTATATAATATAATACAAAAAGTATGTTAAACAATAAAAAGTATTTTTGTATTTAAATAATTTTTGTAAGATTTTGGGCAAATTAATATGAATGAGACAAATGAACAGTTTTAAATCGTTGAAATTGTATTGATTTATTAATTAAATGTATACATTAGCTAGGTGTAAGGATGTGGATGCAGGTACAGATATATAAGTATCTCACATGTATACGTGTTTTTTTAAGAAAATAAATTTATCTATTGTCATTTCTAGATTCAAACATGGAACTTTTGCTGTATGAATTGTCATCGTGAATGTCTTTTAAGATAACATTGAGAAAGACAAAACCAAATTTTCATAATTAAATAATTATTTTATCTATAATAATTCTTTAATTTCATACCAATTCTAATTTTTTTCCATATACACTAAAGAGGGGTATATGAGTCATGAAGAAGAGATTAATCATGATAATCCTTTTTTCTTTTATTTTGGTAAGGATGCAGTTAGTAATGTAGGGGTGCAGCAAGCAATAGCCTGCAAAAAAATGTCTTATGAGTATTGGACACTAGGCTATGGGGCATTTTTTATACGTAATTACTTTTTGCATTCCATTTATATTTTAATATACTTCATTTTATTTTTGCCAAAATATATTCCAATAATATTCTTAGATACTGTTTTGGCTTCATTCAATATTTTTAAAATCGGTTATTGATGCGCATGTCTTTTGTTTTCACATTGGTACCATGATGTCTTTTGTTTTCACATTTGGTAGTTTTGTTTTAATAATAAATTTCATCGCAAATTATAACCTCATAGCAAGATAAGGTGAATGTACTAGTCATAAAAATACGAAGGCATTCTACTGTTGTTGAAAGGGTTTTCTGACAAAAATATTGCCGTGCATAACAGTATTCTACTTCTTTATTTTCATATTCTAAAATTTACCATCAAAACTCTATTGTTTATTCAATAAGGGATTAAATATGTTTTTGTTTTTTAATTTTTGTGAATTTTAAAATTAGTTTATTTTGAAACTTTAAATTAATTTAATTTTTTATTTTTTAAAATATATAAATTTAGTCATTTTAATCGAATTTTGTTAAATTTATTTGACATTTCAAGCGCATTTTATAATAGTATTTGACTTAATATTAAAGCAAAAATGTGTCAAACAGTATAGACAACTCAAATACAATCCTAAAAAGCATATGAAATATCAAATAAACCTAACAAAATTTGATTAAAATGACTAAATTAACATATTTCGAAAGATGAATGACTAAATTGGTTCAAAATTTTAAAATAGACTAATTCTAAAATTTAAAAGAACCAAAAAACATATTCAACTCATTAACCATTTACAAGAGTTCTAAAATTTACATGCAATCCTAGTCGACTTGAGTTCAACTTCAACTTTGTACCATCAAATATTTTGCAGAAGTTGCATTGTTACACATATCTTACTAACCAAACAACACAACCAACCAAAGTTTAATTCACCATCTACAACCACAAACAGAAAAATCAACCCACTTTAACATCTAATTATCGCTTCCAATCTCAACATCAACATGGTGTCTGTTCAATTGAAAAACTTCAGCCATGTCAGTGTCAGCAACCCCAGGACATGAATCAAATGTAACGTCCAAGAAGTAGAGCATGAAAACAAGAGCAAGGGAAGTGCAGAAAACTGGAATCGGTCCAAAGATCCACATGAACAGAGGGAATGAGAAGTAGAAGGCACGCAATCCAAGGGACCAGAAATAGCTGCCTCTGTTCAAAAGATCCACATGAACAGAGGGAATGTTATATATACGTGTTTCTATTTAAAAATGTTAACATCAATTTCATGTTGTATTTACTTGTATCGGACCATATTACATAATATTTCAACACTTTACTTTAATAGAATATAATGAAGTAGATTATTGTAACTACTCCTTTGATTGATGAAGGTTTTTCTTTGAGATTCATGAAGAGAATGAAGAACACACATGTTTTTTGATATGCTATACAGTTGTCACTGTTTTAATATGTATAAATTTAATTTAATATAGTGTTTTTATATTTATGAATATATATTTGATTTGATATATTTAATTAGTTAGTCATATAATTTTTTATATATATAATATTTAATGAAATTTTTTAGTTTCCAATGACATGCAATAAATTCAAACCATCATGATGTACAGTTGTGACTCTTGGAATAATTATCATTATCCTACTTTGTGTATATTATATATACTTCTAATGTTTATCAATTTTCTACTTCTTCATTAGCAATCAAATTTTTACAATCTTCTTCATCTTCTCTTACCAATCTTCTCTTTTTTATAATTGTTTACATTTACCAATTCCTTAATAAATATTTATTAAATGGTTTTCATAAATGACTCATAAATGGTTTCATATTCCAATATTATAATTGTTTCAATTGCATTGCAAATGGACATATTCCAAGATAATGTCACAGTTATGACTGCTCAGGAAACAATGCAAATATTTTCATAATACTAAATTACTAAATCTGAGTATATTCCAACTTATGAAAACACAACTTCTAATAAAGATATTTTAAAATCTATTCCTAATAATATTTTTTAAATAATCAATTGCTTTTCTTATTATTTGCGTTATGCATAGATTTTAGAATCCACATTTATCATTGTACTGTTAATATCGTTAATATCATATTTAAATATTTATGATCAAATCTTATTATTTCTACTATTTCTTTTAATTAATTTCACTAAAATAAATTTATTATAGTTAATTAAATTAATTATATACTAAAATAATGAATTAATAATTACATACAATTAATCCGATAAAAATAAAAATTTAAATTATTTTTTTATTAATATATAATAATAATGAAATCTATTTTAAAAATTAAAAAAAATAATAAAACAAAAAACATGAGTTGTGTGTATGCATTGGTCTTCTCTTTATATATTGGTATATATAAAATGTTATAATTTTTAAAACAATATTAAGGGTAAGACTGAAATAACGAAATGTAGACACAAAAGAGGGTATCCTCTTTATATATTGTTATAGATATACTTTTATTTTTTTTATTTTATCTATTATTATTTATTGAATATTAAAAACAAAATTAATTACTATAATACTTTCATATTTATTGTATTATGTTTAACTTTTATTATAAATTCAATGTCTACAGTTGATAACAATATCTACATGTATTTTTGTTTAAAAATTTTAACATCAATTTTAGTTACTCTAACTTTTAATAGGGACCATATCATCTCACAATATGTTTGCATTTTTTCCATTTTTCTTTAAGTTGATTATTCATATGTGTACAATACTTTTACATGGAACAAAAGTTCACAATATACCAATAATTTATTTTAACAACGATATATACATATGCACCGAACAAAAATTTACAAGACACTTGATTATTATACCTTGCTGCCAAAACCACACCCTTCATATTTATTCTCAAATGAAATCATATCAATATTTCAATATAAATTAAGTATAACTATAAACTATGTATTGTGTAACTATAGATTATACCAATATATAATGAACCTAATCAATGGTCTTAAATAATTAGATAATAAAGCAGATTGTCGTAATTAACTAAAATCTAAATAATATTTTTACAAATTCACATAAATTAAATCAATAATAACAACACTTTAATTTAGTTTTTAACCAATATAATATATAATATTTAAACAAAATACCTACAACAATAATAATACAAATCATAAAAAACCCATGCGTGCGCACGGGTCCCATACTAGTATAACAAAAGACAAGACAAACTCTCTATAAAATTGGACTTTATCTTTCTTGCCCCATATTCACTCATAGACAACTATATATAAGAGTTTCTAGAGTGGAATAGAAAAAAAAATTGGATTGAAAATACTAATTATGGATGAAGATGAAAATGTAACTAACCACTACAATTACAAATGTGGTTTACAAATAAATATTTAAAAATCTTTGATAAGAGGTATACAATTTAATCTTACACTATTCCGATTATTTATCGATTATTGTATTGTATTCTTTTATTTTTTTAATCCAATTTTAAATTTAATAAAGTTATATCGATCTTATATTATATTGCAGATTATAATATTCTTATGAATAATGAAATCAATAAGAAATTTTATATAAATATTCATAACAAGTACTTATATAAATGTTTAGAAAATCAAAACTTTATATTAAACAAAACAATAATTATTACAATTAGTATGATGTAGATGTTTCAGAACTATTGCATGCATTTATAAACATAATAAAATTGATATTTCCTATTTTAAATTATATTTATCATTATTATTAATATTTATTTTTAATTTCTTAATTTTTTTCATTTACTAAAAAAATAAAATTCATTCATTAAAAAATAATCTAACATGTCAAAATTCTAATATATATATATATATATATATATATATATATATATATATATATATATTATATAT
>Ga0209589_1003416_pt1 | contig 27702 bp, 16 predicted proteins | sample CowpeawhiteBW_FD_187525 | JGI IMG/M metagenome (GOLD analysis project Ga0209589, IMG submission 187525) | Root nodule microbial communities of legume samples collected from California USA - Cow pea white BW (SPAdes) (version 2) | ecosystem: Host-associated > Plants > Roots > Nodule | place: USA...
TACTGAACTTCTTATGTTTTAAGGCTCTTCTAGATTAAAATTGGACAACATGAAACTTTATACAATGTTGCAAGAGGTGGACATTGATGAAGTTAGTAATTTCTTTAATATTTTATTCAAAAATAAACTACAATATAAATTGGTAGTGATTTTTTATTTGTTTGTTTTTCAAGAATCAATCGGAGAAAGGGGACTTGTTGATCTAAGCACTAATTATGATTAAATATTTATTTTTTAAAATACTTTTGTAAATACCCGCAGATACTCGTGGATACCTGCGGATATGAAAAAAAATAGACGGGTACCCGCATAACGGATACCCGACGGATATGGATACGGGTACGGGACAAATATTTATCCAGCGGGTAGGGTACGGGGGAGCTACTACCCGTACCCTACCCGCCTCGTTGACATCCCTAATTGCATTAGTTTAACATAAAAACTTAAAACAAAACCAGCATAAAAAATCATAACAATTAAAGATGAGCGAATAAAATAAAAGCATATTTTGTAATGGTAGTCTTGGATTTTCTGGTCTAGATTTAATCTACATCGATACTGAATCTATAATTCAAATTCATTTTAACTGCATCAACTAGTTTTAGATTTTTTTTTTCATCCAATTTAAATTGGATTAATTTTAGATTGAATTCACTTTGTTTATAGATTAAATTCAATGAAATTGATTTAATATACTTGACTATTATGTCATCAGATTCACTTGTATCTGATTCACTTGACTTGAATATGGGTCGTAACTTATCTCAACATCAACTAAAATTGACTTGAGTCAACCTAGAAAAGAATCGACTTGACTCAACCTAGAAGAGAATCGACTTGACTCGATTTGAGTTTATGCCGACTTAACTCCACCTAAACCTCGACTGACTCAGCTCGACTTGGGTTTGCGTCAACTTGGCTTGACTTAGGTCTGGGTCAACTCGGGTTGAATTGGGACTGTGTCGACTCAACTTGACCTTCGATCCAGACTAAATTAGATCGATCTTCAAGTAGGACGAACATGTTTTGACATTCGACCTTAACCGACTCGACATGTTTCTTTTGCTTAAATCAACTAAGCTCAACCTTGAGCTCTTGACGATTCAATTTTACTCTTCGACCTATGTCAACTTGGCTCGACCTTTAACATTGACTTTCGAACAAGGCAACACATCTCGATCGACTCATTTTGACCTTCGGATTGTGAAGCTACGACATGAGCTAACTCTACTAGGCCTTTCGGTCAAGGTTGACTCAGCTCGATTATTTGGTTCAGGCATACTTAAATCAAATCTTTAACTTAGGGTTGACTCGGTTCGACCTTCGATTCATGCGTACTCAACTCTACCTTCACTTATTTTATTCGACAGTCATCTTGAAGTAACTCGGCTCAACTTTTGGCCTAAGTCAACTCTGTTCGACCTACGACTTAGTCAAACTTAACTCAACTTGGTCATCTACTACCTTGTCTCGATTTAAACAACCTTAATTTTGGATTTTCAAAATTCAAAAAATAATTCAATCTAAATACCATAAAAATTCAATTAAGTAGTTTAAACTTAAAATCAAAAAATATAAATTTAGATTTGGAATAAAGTTATTTAAATAAACTTAAAATAATAAACATTTCGAACTTTGACTCAAAATTGCAATCTAAATACCATAAAAATTCAATTAAGTATGTTTTTAGTCCATGAACTTTAACTCAAAATTGGAATTCGTCCCTGGTCAAAATTTGATAAATTTTGGTCCCTAAACTTTAAAAATGAATGAATATAGTTCTTTTAACCCAATTTTGTTAACTTTTTTTCACGTTTCGAACGCATTTCTCAATAAATATTGAGTCGAGAATGTGTCAAACTGCGTAAACAATTCCAATATTTACTGAGAAATGCATTTGAAACTTAAAAAGGAGTTAATAAAATTGGGTTAAAAGGACTATATTCATTCATTTTTAAAGTTTAGGGACCAAAATTTATCAAAATTTCGATGAGGGACGAATTCTAATTTTGAACCAAAGTTCAGGGACTAAAAAGATACTTAACCCTTAATATAAATAGGATTTCGCATTTTAGATATATTTTGCCTCCTTATTTTATGTACTCAACAAGCACTTATCATGTTTCTACATATAAGCTAATAAAAATACTCATGTCTGGCTTTGTTAACTTTTGTATCTAGAACAAATTCATATAAATTATGCCACTATGCCGAGACAATAGAATTTTGCATGAATACGACAATTCTTAACATATATGAGACAACTTACTTTGGACGTACACATCATTGTAATTGCCAACCAAAGTAGCCCAAGATGATTATTACAATGAATATATATATATATATATATATATATATATATATATATATATATATATATATATATATATATATAATATTGATTTAAAAGAGGGTAAAATGACATACCCAAAAAGTATTAGAAGCAAAAACCATACAATATTTAGTACAAAAAATATAGTTATCTCAACCAAACCTTTAAATGTTTGAGTAATATTTTAACTAAACCATTTTAGTGAACATAAGTAGGGATATTTTAATTTTACTGAAAACTTTGAGATACAATCTTGTTTGAAATATTTTAGAGAAATTAGAAAATTATTAAGAAACACAAAAGCTAATAATTAAAATTTTTTTTCATATATTTACTTCCAATAGATAATTTATTTTTTGAAATAATTTATTGCAGGATCAATGATGAACTTTGGTATTGACCTATGATGCACTGATACTTTAAGTTGGGGGTCAAGTATCCGTGTCAAACACGTATCCGTATACAATACTTTAAGATACTTTATCGATATTTATAAGTTAAGTATCTAATTTACAAAGTTGTAATACGGTACAAGAAAAATCTTTGAATAATGATCAATTTTAGTAACAAAAATAATTAGTTATTATATAGTGACCAATTTAAGTATTAATTTTAAAACTAAAAATTATTGACAACTAAAATAATTCCAAAATATTATAATTGGTCTCTAAATTGATAATTAAAATAATTTTTATTATGAATTGATTTCTAAATTGGTCAGTAACATTAGCTACCAATATTTTGACTACTAAAATAATTGGTTTATAAATTAGTCACTAACATTAGCTACGAAAGTTTTGGCTACCAAAATAATTAGTCTATAAATTGGTTTGTAACATATTTTCGGTTATTAAAATTGATCATTATTTAAGAGTTCTCTTATAGTGATACTTTTATGATGACAATAATTTATATTTTTTATATTGATAACTTTAGTACATATAGTTTTAATTTGGATTAACACAATAACAATCATATATTTATTATGCTTTTAAGAATTATTGTACACACTTTTCAATATTCATATATCGAATACCTATTATTTTCAAAATAAACGTAGATGTATTGGATACGTGTCGTATCTAATACACATATCGTATTCGTGCATCACATGTATTGACAAAGGAGATACACAACCCCCAATTTTTTTTTATATTTATATTATTTGAAATACATCTTTTCAAAATTTAATATTTTAATATATTTTATATTCTAATAAAATGTTATACATTGAGAAAAAATCATTTTTTTTCTATACTTATTTTTTAATTTTACCTTTTAAATATTTTTTAAATAAGATAATTATTTTATTAATATTATTTTATAAGTGTTTATTTGTTTAATTTAATATTCTTTTTATTTGATTATCTTTTTAAAACTAATCCTTATAAATAAAAATTAATTATAGTAAAATTATAAAAATAATTAAATTTTAATTTTATAATTATCATTATAACAATAATTATAATTTTTTATTTTTATTATCATATAAAAGTAAGTATAATGTTTTTACTAATTTCTATAGAAATTTTGGAATTATTCTTTTGGTTTCTATTTTCATTCAAAAATATGAAGTTGCTCCTCTAATTTTTTTTAGTTTCAATTTGATCTCGAATTTTGAGAAAATGATGCAATTTTGTCTTAAATTTCTTAAATTAGATCAAGGTTTTTTCATCAAGTGGAAGTTGTGAATAAGAATTATTATGAAACGTGTTTGAAATGTCAAATAAACTTAACAAAATCTTATTAAAAAGACTAAATTCACATATTTTGAAAAATAGATGACTAAATTGGTCCAAAATTTCGAAATTGACTAATTCAAAAATTCATTAAAATTAAGGATAAAAATCATATTTAACCCAAAATTTTATGATGTATTGAAAGTTTACCGATAGAGATATCCATACATAATTGAAAGTTTTATTTATCGATAAATTTTATGATCAAAATTTATCGTTACTAGTTAAAATTTTAAATTTCGTTAATAGCTTTTACTTTCTGATAATTCTTTTTATTGGTAAAATTCTATCCATAATTTAATATTATATATATTATACAAGTATTTTTTTTATTAATTTATTTTAGAAAGTAAAAGTTATATATGTTTTTTATTATAACATAACACAGTAATTATTTGAGTGTATATGTTAGTGAGAATAAAATATGAGTTTTGAAAGAAAAAGCACGTCTTTGTCAAGATATCTCGGGTGTCACAAGAATGGGTAGGATTTTTTACGGGGTTAATTTATTTTGAAAATTACATGTTTGGATCTCGTTTATATATATATATATATATATATATATATATATATATATATATATATATATATATATATATATATATATATATATATATATATGAAAGGGGTTAAGTCGTGAAACGTAATGACGAAATTGTTTGGAATGCATGAGTTCTGATGAGGACTTCTGTACAATATTAAATCAGCCCATTTCTACATAATTTAATTAAAAACGTAATTAAGTTTAACCGTAATAAATCAGAAGAAATTATATTAGGGATTAGTAATTTTAATTAAATGTTTTGCATAAGATAACTCTTCAAAGCTACCAATTTTTTAACTGAAGTCGTCTTCAGTTTTTACGACTTCAGTATAAATTATTTTGGATTGAAGTCATATAATTTGATTACTTCTCTATTAATATATTTTAAAAATCTATTATCAATAAATTAATTGACAATTTTTAAAAAAACTTAATTATCGATAAATTTTTATTGTGAAATGGTCAAAATTTAAAGAAAAATTTTACAGTCCATTTTACTAAAAATTTAAAAACAAATTTCAATTATTAATTAATTTTATTATTAAAATGTCACAATTTAAAATAAGAACTTTTATGTTCATTTTATTGACAAAATTTACTCATAAAAATATATGTTGGTAATAAAAATTTAAAATTATTGATAAATTTTATTTATAAAAATATTTATTTATAATTAAAATTTTAATTTATTGACAGATTTTGTCAAAAAAATTTATCGTTAGTAATCAAAATTCAAAAATTTTATGAGAAAGATCTATTACAATTAAACGTCAAAAAATATACATTTTTTAAATGTATGTACAATTTTCTGAATCACTAGATAAATTTTCATAATTTATACGAACCTCGATTAGAAACAATATTGATAAAATGTTTTAGCCATTCAATATTTAGAAATTAAATATTTTTTTTTATTTTGAAAAACTAAAATAACTGTTTTTAATAGAATTTAAACTTTTTAATAAATAGTTAATTCTTTTTCTTAAAATGTATTTATAATTTGAAGAAATGTTAGTTTTGGAACATGAATTTGTCAAACAAAATTAGCTTTAAATATACTTTTAATCTTTAAATTTTGATGTGAACATTTTTTATATAAATTAAAAGACTTGTTTATATGTTAGACAAAAATCACTAAAAAATACTTATTTTTAGTGAGGTTTTATTTGATATTTATAAGGTTTTAACCTCCACTAATAGTTTTACCAGAGGTTTGTAATTTTTCTGGAAGAACAAGCATAATTAATAAATTATCAGGAGTTAATATTTGGGGTTTTGAAAACTCATGCTAATGCCCAAAAATTTAAAAAGCCCAATAAAACTATTTGTTAGGATTACTAAAAATAGGTACACTAAAGGCATTGCATATGAAACACATTATTTATTTTTCAAACATTTTAAGAAGTAAAATGGTCATCGGCTAATACCTCTGCAACACAGGTTAAGACACATATTACATCAAAACCTATTTAAATACTATTCTCCTTAGATTTTTCTAAAATCATAAAAATCTTCAATAAACTAAAATTAATTTATAACTAAATTTTTTTTAAACAATAATCACAAATAAATGAACTTTATTTGAATCATTATATTAATTAATGAATATATTCCCGATTAAATGTTGTTAAACTCTAGCATAGGAGATGAATTAGTTTAAATGTTTAACAATATGACGTATGAGATTAAAACTTTGTTTTATTGGTTGTACATCTATTAAGAAAATGTTAACCTGTTGTTACTCGCTTCTTTTGCCATCACATAAGCCTCTTCTCATATCATCTCCAACCATAATGTTAGCACAAATAACCCACCCAAGTATCTATCAAAACACAATAGACGACAGTTTACATAAAAGAGGGTAAAATAAATTCATATAGAGAACGTTTATAATTTAAAGTGGAGATACCAACCTTGAGAATATTTGTCAGTTTACATATGAGAGCCACTATAAGATGAGCAATTCCCTCTGTCGGTTGCTATTGCCTTATTGATCATATCATTTCACTCTTAGCTCATCTCCATCCTAGCTTCCAACCTCATTTCTCCACGTGCCAATATTGGTGGTAGTTCTGAGGTGTCACCTTTGCCTGCACAAAACATTCCAAGCTTGATTCTAGTTTTTATTTCAACAAAACAAGATTCTAGTTTTTATTTCAACAAAACAAGCCTTATACAAACAAGAAAATGGCGAAACAAACTCAAGAAAATCAGTAGAACCTAAAACAACCAAGATAACCACAAAACAAAATCAGAGAAGTTAGGGCAAAACAAACAAACATATTCATGGTGAGAGGCACTATGAAATCATGAAATTAGAGAGACGAAATTAAACTGAGATGAAAATGAAAGCATGGAGACGAACGAAGAAATTGTAAGAACGAAAAAATTGTAACAACGACAAAATTGAAAGCATGGTTTTATTTGATTTCAGGGAGAACGATGAAATCAAAAGAGAGAATGTCTTCCTCCAAGGACACAATCCAACGCTCATAGGAGTGAGCCACCGAGTTGAAATCGAAATTGAAATTGAAATTGAAATTGAAAGAGATGAAACCAGAGAGACAAAGATGAAATCGAAAGCCACCGAGACAAAAATGAAAATGAAATCAAAAGCCACCGAGTTGAAAATGAAAATAAAAGAAAAAGACGAAAATGACGGAGTGAGAGGTACATAGTCTACCTTAAGCAACGAGAGGCACCTACTTCTTACCAACGATACTTTTTACTTGAACGAAAGACTTTCATAAGCCACTAAGCCACTAAGTCAGAGACACCTTCTACCTGAGAGCGAAAGAGTTTCGTAAGCTTAGCTAAATTAAAACTTTAAAAAATTACAAAATTTTACTGGATTTTCTTTAAAAACTCATTTTATTTACGAAAGGTTTATAAAACGTCTCCCTTAGTGGAGATTATTATAATCCCCAATAATTAACCCATAGTATAATTATATTTTTTGGTAGTGAATTAATGTAATTAAGATAAACAAATATACTTATTTATTTTATTCATCTTCAAATATTTGAAAATTAAAATATATTAAAATTTTGAAATAACAATAAATTTCAATTTTCTATAAAAATTTAGAAACTAAAATTATATATATTTAAAAATAACTATTAAAAATTTTAAAGGTTAATGAAATGAAAACTAAAAATAAACAAGTGAATTAATAAATTAAAAATAGGAATAAACAATGAATAAACATATATTTATCATCTAAATAAATAAATAACATATAACTAAACATATTATTTTTAATTTCATTTTTCTCTCCATATGTTATTATAATCCTAACAAACCAAACATATTTTTTCTATATTTATTTTTTAAAATATTCACCCACAAAAATCCTTTCACCATTTGAAATTTACTTATCATTTAAAAATTTTACTGTAAAAATGACAATATATATATATATATATATATATATATATATATATATATATATATATATATATGGTCATTATTTTTATACAATTTTATGAAAATAACTATAAAATGAAAAATAAAAAACATCTTCTTCAACTAAACTAAACTAGCCTGTGCTCGATTTTCCTGGCTAAGTTCTTAGTTTTACCCTCTTCCTAATCTTCGATCCCGTAAGAAACCCTAACCACAAAACGCTCCCAATTGAAAATCAATCTTTCATTTTCAACGTTCCCCGATAGCACATTTCAAATTTCACGAGCAATAGTTCCGATTGCTTCGCCAGCATGACGGCGTCCAACAAGAGAAACTACAAGGAAAAACCAATTCGCCGGAAGTAAGTGTTATCCAAATTCGCATTCATGTTTTTCTTCTGATACAAACAATTGCTAATTGGACAAGGGGTTACCTAACGTTTGGGTGTAATGTCGTATTTATACAGAGAAGAAAAACCGGAAGAACCGGAAGTGCCAAAATACAGAGATCGAGCTAAGGAACGAAGAGAAGATCAAAATCCTGATTATGAACAAACTGAACTTGGGTTTCATGCAGTTGCTCCACCTGGTACTGTGGATCTTCGGTAAAGTTTCGTTTCGCCTTTTTCCCTATTAAAGCACTCTCCAAAGGAAGATAAACAAGCTATTTTTGTTTTCGTCTTTTGGGATTGCTCAGTAACTATCTTATGGCATTGTGTAGGTCATCTGATGCGCACAAGTTATCTATTGAGAAGAGCAAGTACCTTGGAGGTTTGTATTCTTCTATTATTTGTTTTCTTCCTCGCTCTGGGGAACTATCAAGGTTTGAAGTCTCTTTTTGTTGTTGTGTAAAGATTGCTGATTGCTGTAATAGATTTTCTTTCTTGCAGGGTTTGGTTTAAGCGATTTATTTTTACTTTTGCTTACATTGAAACCTAAGCATAAGATGTATTGAAATTCAGGATTCAGTTACTTTCAATTGTAGAATTTATCCTGAACATAGATGGAAGCAATTATAAATTTCAGTATCTGATATCTTGTGAACAGGTTTATAGGTCCTTCGAATTTAGAATTCCCTGTACCACGTGCCTCCATTTTCTTTTTCTTTTCTTATGTTATTTTATTTTATTTTTGTATATATTTATGACTTTCTTGCTTTATAAAGGTGTGTTTGTTCGCAGGCCTGATTGTGGAGTCATTGTATTTGTGAATGATCTTTGCTTTTGCTGAGAAATTAAGCTTATATTGGAATGTTTGTGCTAATAAATCTTGTTACCTTTACTAATATTGGTTAGGTGATGTGGAGCACACACATTTGGTCAAAGGGTTGGATTATGCTTTGCTGAACAAAGTAAGAAGTGAGATGGATAAGAAACCAGATGCTGGGGATGATACTGATGGGAAATCTAGGTAAGTTAGGATCAGAATTTTCAGTAATCATTGTGGGTTTATTGAGATTTAACATAAGACTATAGATATTGTCAAGGTAGAGCATATATTCTTTGACAATCCTCACCTGAGCTAGCGGTTGGGATTGTGGTAGACCTAGCCCAATTTAAGTGATTGTACAGCTATGGATTAAAGCATTTTTATAATTTCTTAAATTTGTCTAATGAATTATGTTTTAAATGTGCGTAGTGTTTTTCTGCAGGTCAACAAAGGAAGATCAACAAGTGTCAATTCGCACAGCAACTGCTAAGGTTCTTTTGCAGACCTGTATAGAATAGGAACCGGATAATACTTCATTTGCAATTTAAGTTCTGATATTCTAGCTGCTAACTTATGAATTATTGGAGCCATTAGTATTGATGCCTTTAATATTTGTTTCAGTCAGTTTATCAATGGATCGTCAAGCCTCAAACAATCAGTAAGACAAATGAGATGTTCCTCCCTGGTCGAATGACATTTATTTATAACATGGTTAGAATTTTCATTTTGCTAACAATGTTTCTGGTTTTGGAAACTCATTTAATTTGTGCTATTGTTTGCTTATACTCATGTTATCCTAGAATTGGTGTGGGTGTCTAAGAGCATGCCAGTGTGCTTTACTTGCGTCCCAAAAAATGAACATTTGGCAGTCCACTAATCTGATGTCCCGGAATGCCTTTTTATCGTATGTGTGTGTATCTTGTATGTTATGTGAGATATGAGAGAAGTGAATATTGAGTGCTGGATTTGTATGAACAGTCAAGACTTGAAATTAAACTGTGAAGATATTTTATTAAAATAGCATATTATGGTTGTATTACTAATTTGATAGTCAAGTGCCCATGTTTTTCTAGTATTGTAGATTAGCCAATTTAAATTCCTCATGATCATAAATTATGCGATGTTAACCTGTGGCTAATACTACATGTTGGATTTGTCTTTATTTTGATTTGGATATGCATTAAGAATGCGATACCTGAACATTATAATGCCTGTAGTAACAACTAAGGAAGGGAACTGAGAGTTCTTCAGTCCACCTTAGGGATTAGCTATACTAAAATTAGGGTGATTATTTGTTTGTAAGTTCTGGGTTAAAACTAATGTCTTTGTACTGGTTGATCCAATCCTTGTAGAAGATTATTCTTTTAATTCTCTGGAAACAATTTTCTGACAAGAATTCTTATCTTTTAATCTGGTAGGAGGGTGGATACCATCATGATATTCCAACAACCTTACATCGTAGTAAAGCTGACTGTCCAGTGCCAGAGGTTTATGATCTTGCTGATTCTCTTTTGACATTTGCTCTTTTGCATCAGACTACTGGTCTATATATATGAACTTTGTCTTATGTTGCACAGGAAATGGTTACAGTTAATGTTGATGGATCCGTTCTAGATCGAATTGCTAAAATAATGTCATATCTTCGTCTTGGTTCTTCTGGGAAGATCCTAAAGAAGAAAAAGAAGGAAAAAGATGCAAAAGGTAATACTGCATTGACAGATAATTTGTGAGTCTAGGTTATTATCTTCTAGATGCAAGTTCATATTGGTTAATGTAATTTTCTTTAGAAGAATGGTTTTCTAAGCTGGTGTGCGTTTCTATATTTTTGTTATTTAATGTAAAATATTTGTTGATTTGTTCACAACCTTGTTTATATATGTGCATAAATATGATTTAGATTAAAATTAAACTGTAATTTTTTTTGAGTTTGAGTAGCATGGGTCAGTGGGTGGGGGCATTCTTCCCTTTTTTGTTCTTCATGCTAAAGAAAATAGACTACGCACAAAAAACTTTGCTTTGCATGGAGAAATCAATAGATAATTTCAAAATGTCCATCAAGGCATCAACTGCACAGGAATAATGAAAAGCCCACTCAGAGAAGGAAAAAAAAAAATCAGAACAACAACTGAAAATGCCAGACAAATTTACGTGATATAGATGACCAGGAAGATGATGGATGGCAGCATTCATTGTATCCTTTCTTGCTTGACTTTTAAAAATAAAAATTATCAGGTTCCTGTAATTCTCCTTTTTATGTATGCAGGGAAGATTTTGGCCGTTGGTAATGGATATGACAAAGAGGATAAGCCATCAAAGGTTGAAGGTGGAGCAAAAAATCAAGCTGAAAAAGAAATAATCCCACCTCCTCCACCTCCCATAAAGAAAAATCCTCTCCATTCAAGAGAGAAACAAGGCCCAGCTGTTGCTAGAGCAGAAGATGATGACATTTTTCAAGGTGATGGTATTGACTATGATATACCTGGTAAGGACTTGAGCCAAAGTCCTGTCTCCGAGGACATGGAAGAGTCTCCTAGGAACAAAGAAAAACCTTCATATTTCGAAGAACCTACTTATGGTCCTGTCCCACCTTCAATGCTTCCTCAAGGGTGGCAAGAAACTGTAAGTTAGTGCTGTGTATGTGTAGTTTTGAATTGTGGGTATGCTTGGTGAAAATGATTGGAAACAAATTTCTTTCTGTTTCATCATTACTTAAAATTTTGTATAGACTTTGAACTATTAAGAAAATTTACATTATTGGTGCTTCTTCATTTAGCTTTGTTCCGCTTGAATTATGTTTGATGGTGTATTGAGTTTCTAACTTTGATTTCACTTTGTCACAGAATGGATACGATGTAATGCAAACCCAAGCCTTGGCTGGCGGTTACCAAGGAGAGTGGCAAGAATACCAGTATGCTGAACAACTGGCTTACCCAGACCAATATCTTCAACCAAATATGCAGACTTATGATGTGCAAGCAGGTATAAATCTTCCACAAGATCCACGCTTTATGACACAAGAAGAGAAGGACCGAGGTTTAGGATCAGTGTTTAAGCGAGATGACCAGAGACTTCAACAGCTGAGGGAGAAAGATGCCCGTGAAAAAGATCCCAACTTCATCTCGGAGAGTTACTCTGAATGTTACCCAGGATATCAAGAATATAACCGTGAGATAGTGGACAGTGATGATGAAGACGACTTGTCCAAAATGGATATGGGTGGAAGGGTAAGTAACATCTGGTTTAATTGCATTTTTCTTTTTTATATATTTTCAAATGGTGTAAAACATACCAGAACGACCATTATATACTATTTTTTCTCTAAAAATAGTCCTTGGGAAAAAAATTATAAATTTGCTTGTCTTTATATTGTTGTCCACTTAGAAAATGAGTCAAGTGGTGAGAATTTACAATATTGAAATGTGTGTTCTCAACAGGCAAAGGGTCGCCTTCATAGATGGGACTTTGAAACTGAAGAGGAATGGGCAACTTACAATGAGCAGAAGGAAGCAATGCCAAAAGCTGCATTCCAGTTCGGTGTGAAGATGCAAGATGGCCGGAAGACCCGAAAGCAAAACAAGGACCAGAAGCTCAATAATGATTTACACAAGATCAATAAGATTCTTGCCAGAAAGAAGATGGAAAAGGATTCAAATGGAGAGGGGGGCCACCATTATGATGATGAACCGACACCTGGAAAGAAGCTTCGAATATGAGTTTTAGTCACCATATTGTAATGTTAATAGAATGAGATGAGAATTGCGTTTATATCTCCAGATGATGGATTAGTATGATCAGTTTTTCTCCCTTTAATGGAAATCTTATTCATGTTTTGTATGAAAATAAATAGCACTAAGATCAACCCAATGTGTTAAATGATGTTGAGTCTAATATAAGCTAGTGTTTATTTATGGAAAATGAGAGAACCTTGAAATCTTTTTCGGAGGCTTGGAAAATTTACTTCAGTATTTACTCGTAGGAACTTTTAGTGTGTTAATTTTATCAGACCAAATGATATTGTTAAAAAATAACTAATAATCATGTAAACAAGACTAAATTTTAGATAGTTTTAAAAGAAAGAGATCAGCGAGGGACAGTGGTTGAGTATAGAAAAAATGTTTGAGCGTATGGAAAAGGCCCACTAACATTGCTGTTGCAAAAATAGGACTTAAACAAAGTCTAAGAGAACATGATGAAGGGGGTTTTTTCCTGTATCCCAAAGCATTTTTCCTGTACCCCAAAAAGTTTTTTTATTTCCAATTTTGCCCAAGTTAAAAGTTAAATCAAGAAAGAGAAAAAGTAGTAAAAAAATTCTTACTTGCACTGCATCCCTGCACAACCAGCGAATCTCTGCACCCCCAAAGATTCTTTGATTCTTTGACCTAAAAAACACACTTAAAAGAGGTTCTCTTTTATCCGCTTCCTCATCCCTCCTTCTTTGCCTTCATTTCTTTATTTGTGGAGAAGATCATCGAGCAGCAGCAAGCACCAACCCGAGTCCGTGACGACACTGAGAACCATCCTTTCCTGCAGTTCATCCACACACGTCTTCTTCCAGATAAGTTTTCTCAAATTTGTAAATTTGTAATGTTTTTTCGTATTTACGGTGATTTATGAACATATATTTGTATATATTTATATATATGTTTGTAATCATTCCATCTGTGCGAAAATGGATCCTGAAAGTATTTTGTGTTATGAAACGGAATACAAAAGCCATTTCATCTTTTTCAGAAACGGATTACAAAAGCCGTTTCTGGCATTTTATGTGAAACGTAATACATAAGCCGTTTCATGTTTTTCCGAAACAGATTACAAATGTCGTTTCGTGTATTGTTTATGTGAAACGTATTACAGAATCCGTTTCAGGTTTTTTTATAAACGGATTCTCAAAGTCGTTTTGTATTTAGTGTATTTTTTATATGAAACAAATTATGTAATCTGTTTCTACACTTTCAGAAACGGAATTTGAACTCCGTTTTGTAAATTTCTGTTATTTCTTTTTGTTATATATATATATATATATATATTTTTTTTTTTTCTTGTCCTCCTTCATCGCTCCCTTCAACCTAATCACCACTGTTCTTTCTCCGTCTTAAACGATGATGACATCGCATATCAGAACCCTTACTAGCTGAAGCGTAGTAGACGTCGACGCCACCATCTTTCCTCTGTAAGTAACCAATGAGGTTTCTCCCCAAATCTCCATCGACGCTTTATAGACATTTGCACTTATTTTTTATTATAAATATATTTAAGGTATAAATACTGATTTGGTACCCCAACTTAAAAAGTTCAATTTAGTATCCCAACTTTAGGAATGTTCAATTTGGTACCCAAACTTTTTAAATGGGTTTATTTTAGTACCTTCCGTTAAACACTACATAACGACGTTTGGCTTCTGTTGAGGTGACACTGTGTTGGGGATACGTGGCAGAAACAATGGTTCAGATAAAATGAGTTGAAATCCCCCTTTATTTGTAAACTTTAAGTGTCCTATTTTGTGGAGAGTGCCCTAATAGGTGGTTTTCTCTTCTTCTGATTTTTCTAGACATTGAAGAAATGTCAAGGGCTCAATCATCTTCCTCTTGCTCTCACAATTCATGGTTGATGCGAAATCAAAGCTTGTCCTGTAATAGTGGTGGCTGTAGAGGGTTGGGTGAAACACCTACATGCAATTGCAAAGTGGAAACTGTGCTGAAAACGACTAGAACTATCAAGAATGGTGGGAGACAATTTTGGAGAACGGCTGAAGCTTCTTCTTTCCAGCTTCGCCCTCTCCAACGAACAGAAGGAAATATTCGTCCTTCTTCTCCGATCACCGAACGCAAATCAACCACCGAACCCTAATTCCCAAATTTAGCTTCTGCCCTAATTTTCCGTTCTGCAAATTTTTTGATTTCACATCCCTAATTTTTTCCCCAAATCGACAACAACGCTTTTGTAAAATTTTTTACTTCACAAATTATTTACTTCGATTTTTTTTTACTATAAAAACCACGTGCCCAACCATGTTTCTTCCACATATGCCCTGCATAGTGCCACCTCAACAGAAGCCAAACGACGTTATGTAGTGTTTGACGGAAGGTACCAAAATAAACCCGTTTAAAAAGTTTGGATACCAAATTGAACATTCCTAAAGTTTGAGTACCAAATTGAACTTTCAAACAAAATTGGGTACCACATCAGTATTTATACCTATATTTAATTAGCATTTATATTATAAAGATTTTTTATATTTTTATGAGTATTTTCTTATTTTGTAATAATTATATAGGATTTGACAAATATCAACACTAATAATATATATATATATATATATATATATATATATATATATATATATAAAATTTGAACTCAATAAAAAATATTACATAGATATATTTGAATACCATTGTTTGAACAAAATTAGGCTTAGCATATTATAACATTTTTAATACGCACATTCAATGCTAAGACTTGTCAATTTATAATATAAAACTATCGTCATATATGCAGTGTTTTTTTCTTATGTATTTAACCTAAGTCTTGGCACATTAACCTTTTCGAAGTACAACTTGGCATGAACCGCAAATACCAAGTAAAAAGAGTATATTTTATGTTGACAATTGATGCAATGTCGTTCGTTCAACGGTCGGAGTGTAAACCTAAATATGTTATTATTCGACAAAACGTTAATTAGCATATTTTTAAATAACTTTTTGAAAAATAAATTTAATTATAAAAATAAATTAAACTAAATGATAATTAAACTTTAAATTAGATAAAAAACAAAAACGAGATGGCCAGGACACGAGGAAATTTATATTGGATTGTAATGTTTCAAACTTTGAATTATATATATGACTAGGACACGAGAAAATTTATCTAGACGTGGTTCACATGATGCACCTGAGAGTTCCACACAGGGTGCTGCATGAAAGAGACCCATAGCTTCAACTCATAGAAGGGGTCAGCACGAGGCTAATGTTGTTCAGGATGATGTTGTTGAGCATGAGATTTCTGATGTTCCTCAAGAAGAGGAGCAGGAGATTGATAACGATGGTGCAGGATTTTCAGGTGGTCCGTCTGATACATCTTTATTGACTCGGTACCAGGATCATGTTGCATGCATGATATGGGATGGTCAGGTAAGTAAGAAGTTTTTATAAATGCTTAATTTTATTGTTGTTATGTATTTTTATTCTTTTTTGTTTCTTTTATGTTAGGATCGAGTTGTGAAAATAGTCTCCCATATTAAAAGAGTGAAGAAATTAGGACGTTCTCACCCTTCTGTTCTTCCCTTTGTGGTAGCTTCTGGATTATCGCCTCTGTGCGATATTTTATATGAATACACCGATCTTGGGTTTGTATTGGGTTTCATGGAGAGATGGCATCCCAAGACTAATACTTTTCATCTACCCATTGGGGAGATGACCATCACTTTAGATGACGTCTGGTCGCTCCTTCATCTTCCCATCACTGGAAATTTTTGCTCCACTGAAAATCTTGAATATGAAGACTCAGTTGAGATTTTGATGACACTTCTTGGTGTTGATCGAGCCATGGCTTGTGAGGAGCTGAATCAAAGTCGGGGTGCACAGCTCAGACTTAGCTGGTTGAGAGAGTTGTATGATAGTTGTTGTGATAACGAGCTATGGGAGTTTGCTGCACATGCATATCTTTTGCACCTTGTAGGGTGCACGATATTTGCTAATAAAAGTGCCACCTATGTTCGTACACATTATCTCAAGCTATTTAGAAATCTCCCGACATGTCGTAGATATGCTTGTGGAGTTGCTGCTCTTGTCTACTTATATGAGCAGCTAGGAGATGCCAGCTTTGCAAATACAAAGCAATTAGTTGGATATCTACCTCTTCTATAGGTACCCTTTTATTTTACATTTTATTCAATATTTTTTTTTGTTTTATATCACAATAGTTAAATGAAATGTTATTTGATACAAGCTTGGATATACGAGCACTTCCCTGCATTGGGAAGGAAGCAATTACGGAATACATATGTGGAGACCAAACCCCGTGCCATACGTTATGTCACTGGACGTGTTATTTCTGCTATAATTGACATTAGACTCCAATTGGATGCCTTGACATATGATGGGATGATTTGGAGAGGAATCATCCCAGGATCATATCGTGCTAATTCACACGCACATGGAAGACCATAAGTTTGTCTGAGAATGCAGCCACAACGACTAGTATCGAATCCAATCTTCTTTACTCTTTCCAACTCTGGAGCAAGGAGTTCTAAGGCACATCTAGAAATATTTCCCACTAATCTTCTATAACTCAATGCCTTGTAAGAGTCACTGATCAGATTTATACTTCTTTCAAAAGACGCCTTAATTTCGTTATGTTGCAAGATAATAACGTTGTGAATTCCATCCCAACACGAACAAATGTCTCCCATACTACTTCCAAGAACTTTCTTCAGACTCCAGTGAGCAAACTCAACCCTAGTACAATTTATACAAGGAAATCATATAAACCATTAATAAAAAAATTTAATTAATAGCAAAATGCAAACATACCTGTTTGATGTTGTATTCCCTAAATGCATAACTTTGTTCATCCATGCCTTCACAAATAATTTTTTGTAAGGAATGATCCATGAGTCATTAACATATTCAAAGAATACATGCCATGACTGGCAAACAAGCTCAAGACGATTAACACAATCGTTAAACTTTAATTCATCTTCACAGTCCATGACATTCTCCCAGGCTTGCAGTACAACATCCCATGCATCAACAAAATTCACTAACATTTTGCACTTTGCCTGCACATTTTTTTGAATATGGAAACGACATAGAAGATGATAACACTCAGGGAACACAATGCCAACAACATTCATTAGAGCCAGATCCCTGTCAGTTACAATGACTTGTGGACCACCCTCAGACGTCATAAACAAACCTCTTAGCCTTTCAAGAGCCCAAATGAAATTATTTTGCTTTTCACTAGATAAAAATGCAAACGCGACTGAGAAAGTTAATCCTGTTGAGGTCACACAAACAATCTCAAGCAATGGCAATCGATATTTGTTGGTTTTGTAAGTACTATCCATTAAGAACACAATATTGAATGAATTTAACAACTTCACAGCATCAGGATGGGTCCAGAACAGATCGTTAACCACATCAAATTCATCAAGACATCTACTAAAATGGATGTAGTGATCACGTCCCAACATCAACATTAACTGTTGTAACCCAGTCCTTGAACCTCTTACTGAACGTTTGTACCTATATCTTGCATTATACACTTGCTTCAGAGTTGTAACATTACACTCATCTTTTTCTTTGAGAGTGAGAAGTATATTTGCAGGTTTTACTTGACTTTTAGTCATATCAACAAGCAACAACTATTCAGTAGACTTCAACCTACCCGCATAGGAGTGACCAACTAGAGTAGATGAGACATCGTGATTATGGTAATCACATTTTATGTTCAACACTCATCCCTCCCCTTGAGAGATGAGTCTCCCTCTCAATCTAAAGGGACAATCACATTTTCTTGTACTAGATAAACTCGGTTCTGCATCACATTTGTATTTTCTATATTTTCCACCTCTTTCACAACCTAATAATACATGGGTCTTTCTTTCTGGTTGTCCATTATATTTATCTGATCTTAGAATAATAACAATAAATCCAAGATTATAAGCAATCCCTCTAACCCACTTAATTAAATCTTCACGTGTTGGAAAGATATCATCGGTTGTAAAATGAGATGTATAATCTTGTTCGCAGATATCATGAACAAAATTAGAAAAGTCTGACATGAGACTACAATTTAGTTGAGAATCCACTTAAGAATCCAAGAAACTCAAATAACTAAAATGATGATCTTCCGTAATGAGCTATAATAAAAATAAAATATTTTAATACGTCAAACAACCCCATCTAGGGCAACCACATAATAATAGATAAGAATATTTAAAAATAGTGCAATTAAAAAACAATGCAACACGTATCAGAGAAAAGAATGCAACACGACACCTCAATCGAGTGTCTCACCTATTACGCAACACACATTACATATTCTCGTACATATCCAAAGTTCTCAAACAAACACGAAGTGAGACAAAAATTTTGCCAAAGTTTAATCAATTTCAAAACTGTTCCAGTCAATTCACATTCAAAAACTCACATTGAAAACTGATTGCATGGTGGTGATATTCAAAATTGATTGCATGATTCACATTCAAAAATTCACCTCACTTAAGCACACAATATACACTCACTCACAAACTCACGCATACCACTGCACTCACTCACCAACACACTAAATCCACATTCAGTACCAACACACTAAATCCACAATCAACACGCACATAAACACAAAAACAACATTATTCTATTTCATAACGAAAACTAAAGATTAGGGTTAATAACACGTAAGAACCCTTGATTTAAAAATTCAAAAACTGCATTTAAAAATTCCAGAAACGGAATATGTGATCCGTTTCAGAAATGTACGCAACGGATCCCAAAATCCGTTTGAAAAAAAAAACATGAAACTTTATGAAACGGATTTTGCAATTCGTTTCATACTTTCCTGAAACGGATCACGAATTTCGTTTCTGGAAAAAAATTTAAAAATTTGTGAAACGAAATTCGTATTCCATTTCAGAAAAGTATGATACGGATTCCAAAAGACATGGAAACTTTATGAAACGAATTACGAATTCTGTTTCATAAATTTTAAATTTATTTTCCAGAATTTTCGTGATCTGTTTTAGAAAAGTATGAAATCCGTTTCATAAAGTATCATGTTTATTTTTTCAAACGGATTTTGAAATCCATTTCGATTTCTCTTGAAACGTATCACAAAATCCGTTTTGCAGAATTAACAGGAAAAAAATGCAAAATTAATATTGAAGAGGCTAACCTGGAGGACCTTCAAGCACAGAGAACTCACAGGTAACACCTTCAACCACATAAGAGAATGGAGGACAGTGACAATGAGAGAATAAAGAAGAGAGCTTTCAAAAATAAAATGAGTGAAAGTGAACACACAAACCTCGGACCAGGGACCACCACGAGAGAATGAAGCAGAGAAAAATGAAGGCATTGGACCATAATGAGCATAGTGAGAATGGAGAACAAAGAACAAACGGAAAAAAATAGGTATGAAATAATTTGAGAGTGCAAAGACAGAATTGACGCAGTAAATGAAATTTACTGCTCTTCCACCGTTTTCACCCACTTTCACCTATAAATTAATTAAGGGTATAATAATAAATTTAGGGGTACCAAAGAACCCTTGGAGGTGCATGGAGAAGTGCTCCCTGATAAACAAGATCAAAAAAGAAAAGCAAAAAAAAACAAAAATTTTCGGAGATCCGCAGAAGTTTTGTAAAGTTTCAAACCAGGATTGGATTAAACATTTTAACACCCAATAAAAACCAATGCAGTTTGTCAAAGGGGAGGATAAACAATAAAACGTTAGGTAACCATGAGTGGAAGGGGATGCAAATACACTCCATGTGAAAGTATTAAGAACGATTGAGAAGAAAAGAAACTGAGGAGGGAAGACAAAGCACAAAAATTAGAGCAGCTTCAACTTCTATCACAAAAGGAGTAAAAATAGTTAAAAAGAAATAGATGTCGATCTACCATTTTCCTTTTTTATTTAACCGTAATATAGATTTTATATCGAAATAAATAAATTAAATTTAAAGAAAAAAATATTTTATTTTGATAAATATATCAATTTTTATTTTCTTATTTATTTTTAAAATTAAATAGATTTCTCGTGTCTTGGGAACAAGACCATATCACTTCTCACACGTTAAAAGGTTGAGCTACATCCTATAAGATGTTGATTTTAATTCATTAAATATCGTACTCTATCCTCTCTTTTTTTCAAGCATAATAAGTTTATTATGCTCTGATGGTGTTTTAAGGGAGTCGAGTACTTTTTAGTTTATATTCGTTTGTTTGCGAATGAAAGGAAGGAGAAACTTATAAAGAAAATGGCATTTCGGTTCATCTTGGAAAATATGAAATAAAAAATGGATGAAAGTCAACAAAAAGAAAAAAAAAGAAGTGCATTATTTATCCTTACTTTTTTGTATCGTAGTGAAACATGATTAAATTGATGCATATAAATTTCCTTTATTTAAATTTATTTCAAGAAAATAATGTTTTCCTTTACCCTTTTTTATAAGTGGAGATTGGTTTACATAATGTTTTAAAATTTAGGAATAAGAATAATAAAAACAATATATACATTTAAGATAAGGATAAATATTTATTTCATATCTATAATATATAATGCTACATTGAAGAGTGAAAATTTATGAGTAAGAAAGAAAATTGTTTCCTTACCCTAGAATTATTAATTAGCCAAATATCTTTTGGATTTTTCTATCTTTCTTTACCCACTTGTTCTTTTTTTTTTTCCTTTACGATAGTGTTGTATCTGATTTGTGCCTAGTCAAGTTCCTCTAGATTAAAATATTATATAGCAACCTAACTTTGTCACTGGGAAAAAGCAAGACAAAAGTTGCCCCTTTTTTTCTAAGTCTTTTCTTCTTTTTTACATTAATTGTTGTATGCATCAATGAGCCATAATAATGAACAATTTAACATGTTCACACTTCCTTCAATCATTAGTCCTAATCAGTATTTTTTTTTCCTGTATTATATAAGTATTTATTAGTTTAAAAAATAAAAGGAAAATACGAATGTATTTTTAGTCCATATAAAATTATCAAAGTTCATATTTATTTCTATAAATTTTTTTATATAATTCTAGCTTTTGTAAATTGGAAGGAAGTGCCACCTTTGATATTCTATTATCTTTTTGTTGTCAATTTTGTTAAAATAACTAAACTAAACATTCGAGAGAAAAAAAATGTAGTTACCAAAACAAAAATACGAACACTGTGAAACAACAACACATGTTTAAAATTATCATAAAAACGCTTTTATTCAATTAATAAGAAAATATTTTGTTATACAAAATGTTATATTTGAATTCTATACCATCTGTATCTTATTATCATAAAGAGTTTATAGGCTGATAAATTATAAAACAAAAGAAAAACCTTACAAATTAAGTAAACATAATAAATCAATATTTAAATTTTGAATCTTTTTTAATTACTATATTACAATATATAATTTATTAAAAGTTTCTTTTAATATAATTTATTTTGTATTTAAAATTATATCTATAACAATATACAGTAGATTCTGATTGTAATAATTATATTTTAAAATTTCAATATTTTAAACTCCACTACTGTTTATGTTACCTTTAAAAATAAAATAAATAGTAAAAGTAATTTAATTTTCCATTTAAAGTAATTGTATACATCACTCTTTCATAATACGATTACAGTTTTTTTCTCTTCCATATAAATCTATATCACCTCTTAAATATTCATTTAAATCATACATTACATTTTATATATTTTTTACTCAAATAAATATATAATATCAAAATTAACGTAAATATTAAATTTGAACTCATTAAAATAATATAATAATGTTTCCTTTGTTCTCGTTTATAACAGCTCGGAAGATGAAAATTTCCTTTTCATTTCAAATAACATTGTTTTTCTCGAATATTTGATTTTGTTAGTATTCTGTTTCAGTCAGAGACACTTAAAATCAGGAGAATAAAAATAAAAAAGTATTTATCATGCAGAGGTAGAATTACAAATGTTACGAAAATTTCAAATTAGATTATGTCGAGTATAATTTGGACATTTTAACTATTCTAACGTATCAAAGTCTATTCATTATTTTTATATGAAGATTTATTAGAAAAAAAAGTAAAGTAATATAAAATATCGATGATCACATCAAATTCATAATAAAAGTTACATATAAATTATATTATATTTAATATGAAAAAAATTTATAAATATATGAAGGTAAAATATTAAATAATTTGTATAATTTTTTATGAATCAAAATTAAATTAATTAACTTATCAGTATAATAATTTTTATAATGATTTTACTCATGAGAAATTTTGAACTACATATATTTACAAAAATAAATGTAAATATCAACGTTATCTCCTGTAAGACCTTAACCAACCATTTATTGATCCAAAAAATTATGATAAACTAAAAAGAAACATTTTTCAATTAAAGTCTTTAAAAACCCTTCCTCCAAACATAAACATGTTTTAAAGTATAAATGACTTTCATAAACTCAACGTAAATAAAAGTCTTACCCTAAAAAACTCATAACACATATTTACTCCGACTTCTTCTAAATATATCAACACATAACTAAATAAGGACAATCTTTGAGTGCACACCATCGATAATCATCTTGAGTCAATTAACATATAAAACTTTTCGTATTACATCCGAAAATAAAATCACTTTATCCTCCTAATTTAAATATTAAATTTTTTTACTGGATTTAAACTAGTAATTGGATAATACAATTCAATTGATAAATCAAATTATTGTTTTATCATGATTTTCGTCTAATTTCTCTATATTTAGTGTTATTTTATTTTATTGTTTTTTATTAATAAATTTTAAGTGGAATGACAAATGATAGATAGATAACATTATTGTTGTTGAAATATCTAACTTCAAAATGATGTTTATTATAATCTTATTTAGAAATTAAGTCATGGTTTTGCTTAAGATTTTTTTTAATTTATTAATAGATAAACTAGTATGTGTGCTTCATTTTTTTTATAATAAAATGGAATTAATATATAATTTGATTTCAGATAATTTTTTTTATTTTATAGGAGAGATTAGTTTCAGAAACACTTAAAAAAATTATATTTTTGTATTTCAGTTGGAAACAAACAATAACAATAATGAATTGAATTGGGTTAAGTCACATATTTGAAAAACATCTTTTGATATAGTTAGGAATCTAATAAGGGAGAGGCATTGATTTGGAGAGAGACGTACATCGTAAGCAAGAGAAGGCGAGGAGACTCACAACTGCTCACTGCACTGGAACTTCACACTCCTCTCCGCCCATTCATATCCCCAAAATGTTCAACCCTCAAACTTCGCCACCGCCGCCGCCGCTGCCGCTCATGACTCCGCCGGCAACCCCTCTCAACCAAGAAACGACGTCGTACAAGAAAAATCGCAGAACCAGCGGAGTTCCCGTTCCCCTTCCTCACTCAGTGGAAGTGATCGACGTTGACGATTTCATTCCCTCCGCCTTTTTCCAAGGCACGATCAGGTCAAACGCGGTCTCCGTTGAGCGACACGACGCCGTTTTCAAATCTGTCCACATCATCGACCTTTCCGACACCGAGGACGACGATGATTTACGTATCCTCAATTTCACTCCCGCGAACACCTCCTTTGGCAAACGGAAAAAGTTGAGGGGAGAATCCTCCAGCGCAGCCCCCTTCGACTGCGAAATCTGCGCTGAAACCAAAACCTCCAAGGAAGCCTTCTCCATCAACGGCTGCTGCCACGTGTACTGCAACCACTGCATCGCGCTCTATGTCGAATCCAAGCTCCAGGACAACGTCGTCAACATAGGCTGCCCTGTGCCGCAGTGCAGGGGATTACTGGAAGCCGAGGATTGCCGTTCGATTCTCGCCCCTGAGGTTTTTGATCGGTGGGGTACAGCGCTGTGTGAGGCGGTGATTTCTCTGGAGGAGAAGTTCTACTGTCCTTTTCCGGATTGCTCTGTGTTGTTGATTCGCGAGGGGAAAGATGAGGATATCAGAGAATCGAATTGTCCTAACTGTAGGAGGCAGTTTTGTGCGCTGTGTAGGGTACCCTGGCACGAGGACCTACCCTGTGAGGAATTTCAGAAACTGAACGCCGATGAGCGGGGAAGAGAGGATGTGATGCTGAGGAACCTTGCCAAGCAAATGATGTGGAAGAGGTGTCCCAATTGTGGGTTTTACGTCGCAAAAACCTCTGGCTGCATGTACATGAAATGCAGGTAACATGGCTTCATACAATTTCACAAATTTATTGTATATATTTTAGTCACAATAGATTTACATATTGGGAATGTTTTTTCAGTCATGTTTCTCTGTTTGTGCATTGCGAACTATTATCTTTTTTATCCTAAAAACCATGCTAATCAGGACTTTTGTGTGAGAAGTAGCAGTTATGGTTTGGCTTCAACCACCCTCTCTGTCTTCTCGTTTTTATTGGGTAAATTTTGAACATCTCATTGAAAAGGACGAAATATGGCATACTCTGTCCGTAGTTATTATTGGTAATTGAGAACATCGTCAAAGTGCACATTTTTTTCAGCCTTCCTGATTCATTTGTCTGTTTTAATCATGTCAAAATCAGAGTTTTAAATTTTTATGTTAAATGTGTTCTGTTTTGGTATCACATTTGGCTTTCATGTGGTTCATATATAGAACCATGCATGACTATTGATCAGCCTGTTTTGCATTCTTTTTTACTCTTAAACTTTGCCAATAAATTATTATTTTCTGCAGTTAAGAGTGATAATACATTTCTTTACTTCTTTTTATGTCGATTTGGTTTGGCATTCTTTACACGATATCAGCTTGTAAAGAGTTAAGATTCATTATTCACATAATCGCTCTAAAGCATGAGGTTCTTACATATTATTCTAGTCTAATTATCTCATCTACTTGCTACAGCAGAAGCGAGAGGTGGGAAGTTCATTGATTGATGTCAATGTTTCAAAATACATTTATGAATTTTTGTTTAATTTAATGTTTCAGGTGTGGGAGTGCCTTCTGTTACAACTGTGGGGTTCCTAACACATCTAACCACCATTATTGCTCCTCCTGTAGAAAATAATATTATTATGGCGGCAAGGAAGTTTCATCTCATGGAAGCTAATCTAAACTCTTCTCTATTACCTCTCACCTACTGACTTAATTATATATACATTAATATTATTATGTACAGCTTATTATTATTTAACTTTTTTCAAATGTTAGAACACAATTTCCATATGTTTCATGTGACTTAATGTCTGAGACCTATGAATCTTTGACAGCTCTAAGGTTCATTTCCTTCTATTTATTTATTGTGTCTAATTAGTTTCAATAGGGGAGAGTTTGTTTATGATGTACATTAAAAAAAAAAGAATGAAACATTAGTTGTTAAAAAGTACCTAACATGTACTGAACATGAAGTAGTTCTCCCTTTGAAGTTAAAAAATACCCAACAGAGTGATAGCTTTTGAAATGGTCTGTGTTTGAGAGATGTAATTGGATCTTTCTCCTATGAGTCACCAGTATTTTTAAAAATTTAATAGATTTATTCTAAAACTGATTGGAATTGTAATGTGTTCAAACTTTATACTACCACAGATCTCTATTGAAACATGTGCAAAGGGGAAGGAATTAGTTTTGGACTTAGAACAAACAAATCCCTCCATTAATTCTGTGTTAACCTACTAGTTGCATTGCTAAATTATGACTAAACTGAAAGTTAAGCTTTTGTTTGAAACCAAATTTTAGTTTGATTAAAAAAATAATTTTTGACTTAGTTTGAACAGTATTAATGAATGTATTGTTCTAATTGAATTTATTCAACTGAATTTTAACTACTGAAGTTGGAATTGTTTATTTTCTGTTCATTTTTACAGGAGAGGGGAGAAAGTATTTATCGTATTCATGTTAAATGAAATTTTAAAACTATAGGCACATTGATATATAAGTGAAAAAGTACTTTTCTTGGGTACTGTGAATTTTATTTCTCATCTTGAATCATAGACCTCTTATCATCTAAGATTGTGGGAAAGTAGAATCATTTGTACTTGTAAGGCAATTGGGACCACTTTTTGAGAATTATTCGAAGAGGCACTATCTAGGGTGGAAGAACTGTGTGTGTACATTTGTTGTTTTTATCCTTTGGTTCTCTAAGGTTCAATTGGCACTAAGGGTTGTATTTTTGCTTCTTTCATGTTAAAAGTATCTTATAACCAACCATGCAATATACTTAATTGATTACAAAGGTTACTTAATAGAATATAGAACTTATATTTTTTATATTCTAACTGAATAAATTAATTACATAATATAAATAATTCCATTTAAATAAAAGATTTTACTATGAATAATTAAATTTGTCTGTTACCATCTGCTGTTTGTGATTGCAGAATGGATTATGCATTTTCTGAGGATAAATTGAAGAATTAAATTATTTATCTTATTTTACGATTACAATTATTTCATCCAAAGTAAAAGAAGTAGGAATAATATAATATGTAATTTTGAAAAATAATCTATAACTATATATAAATAGGATTTTTTAATTATTTATTTTTAATTTAATTTTTATAATATAATATTTTTTTAAGATTAACTATTATACCTGTTTTTTTATTCATTAATAATTATTTTTTATTTTCTTCATTTATTTTATTTGTTTAATAAATATAAATTTGTTTTATATATTAATTTAATAATATTATCATATCATTATCTAATAATTAATATATATATATATATATATATATATATATATATATATTTAAAAAATATATATATATATTTTTGTTTTTGTTTACACAT
>Ga0209589_1003417_pt1 | contig 27697 bp, 9 predicted proteins | sample CowpeawhiteBW_FD_187525 | JGI IMG/M metagenome (GOLD analysis project Ga0209589, IMG submission 187525) | Root nodule microbial communities of legume samples collected from California USA - Cow pea white BW (SPAdes) (version 2) | ecosystem: Host-associated > Plants > Roots > Nodule | place: USA...
CACTTTGTTAGGATTATAAGGAGGGGTTTCACTGGGGAGAACAACACCAATGAGATATGAGCCTAACCACATAAGATACTGACACCACTCTCAACCCAAAACCTTAAGGCAATGGGTTTATGGGCCTTGATCCTTATATGGTGCTCTACTTTCTCAATACTGGTCAATGTGGGACTTAGACTCACACTTGGATTCCTAACAGACCATGTGTCTGGTCTGTGAGGTGTCAATTAACTATGGGGACAGGGAAACGAAGATACATGAAGATATAGATAAGAACCCATTTTTCTTAACACATTCCTCAATGTACCTTCTTCTATTATATTCTGTAAACTTCGCAATTAATTGATGACATGTTTCTATGAAACCATAAAAGCGTCACTTTATCTTAATAAGAATTCAGAGATATATATATATATATATATACGAAAGAAATTGAAAGAACCAAGTAGAAATAAAACACCGACAAAGGAGTACCGAGTACACAATGATATATAAAAGCAAGGGTACATAACAACAGAAACAGAATCCAGTGCTATCCGAAATTGTGAAAGAGACGGGCCACCGAAATGGCCCAGTGTTTTATTTTGTAGGGGATAATGGGCCACGTGTCCAACGCAAAGCGTAATAGCTAGGACAACGCTAGAGGAAATGTTTAGCTGACACATGTCCTTCGATTCAATCCTTGGTCCTCCATCACACACTGATAGGGACAACAACTATTGGACATGTGTACCTCGTGAATGCTTTGCATCTATGATCCAACTAATCGAACAACTCCATAGCCAACAAGAATATCATCACCATTCTTTTTTAATTCCATTTCCAACTCTTAAAATAACCAAATTTGGGTTCGGCAGTTACAAGTGTCTAAATATATTCAACAAAAATGCTGGTACATAACCCACCTTTCTTAGTTAACCAAAAACTAATGAAAGGAATGACACCCAATAAATTTTTAAAAATATTTACATTGATTATTTTAATTTTTCAACTTCCCTCTTTCTTTATAGATATAATAAAAGTTAAACTTAAAATTAAAAGCAGGTTTCTTAGTTGAGCAACTTCAAAGACAGTCAACCTTAAAGTTTAAACAACAGTTTCTTAACCAATTGACTATAGTAAAGCAACAGTAGTTTACTTAAGCAATCGTTTTTTACGATAGCACGGGACCCACTTATAAGTATGTACAACGCTCCATTGACGGTGCTTTATCTTTACGATTAAAGAAGAGTTGTGTAAAAACAAAAAAAATTGGCTTCATATTGGGGAGGGAGGAGTCTCAACTTTTTTCTGCAGTTCGTATAAACAACACCCTTTTTACACATAACCCATTCTCTCTTTCGTACAGTATATTACTTGTAAACATGCTATAACTCAGTGGAATCGTAAGCTTAGGTTTGTTGGGGATGGATTCATGAACTTAAAGAGTAAGGACTAAACCACTATGCACTGTTCAAAAGCAAGTAGAGTAGAGACAAGCCACATTAGACAGCACAAAAAGACTTGCTTCTCTCACCTTATTCTTACCCGTTTATTTGGGCGGGTAAAGGACTCGGGCGGGTCAGGCTCTTAATACCCTTTAATGGTTCTCAAGCAATAAAGGTCATGGGAAGTGGATTTACCCATCCGATTCACATTTAAAGAAAAAAAAAGACATATATGAACATATTCTGCATGCAAGTTCACAGATAATCAGAGAGATCATAACTAACCAGAGCTAGTTTTTTTCAAATTGAGAAGTTGCATCCTTTGAATAAGACTAATATGATAGTTGTTTTTAAACCCTAGACTATGATTTCAGTGTAGGAAGATTAGCACTGGGACAACTTGGTCCAATCCCTTCATATTTTTGAGGTTGCAAATGTTCCAAGTTATGATATATATAACATATCACATATAAATAGATAAATCCAGAAACATCTTACCTGTTCAAAACTCTACAAGAAAACAACTGACACAGTGGGTCTTCACTGAGCAGGCTTGGGTTGATATAACAATTGTTTTAAAAGACATAAATATGGAGAATATTGTACAGATATAAGCGTAACTAAAAAAACCATTTTTTGTTAGCAGCTACTAAATGACTGAACAAAAACACTTCACCCGCCACCAACGTCTGCAGCAGCAACCCACCAAACATGTTTTAATTATTCAAATTTAACAATTCGAGAAAAACGTTGCAAGACTAACTCCTGGCCACCAGAAGCCACAGCGAAGAGCTTGAAATAAAGGAAACTGAAGAAATAGAAGGATTTACATATTCATATATATTACCATAAATTACTTTCTCGTTATTTTCTGGTTATTATTATCTTTAAATTTCTAAAGAAATCTTGATATTTTCGGCTGCTAAGAACCAAAGTTGGAGGGCCATGAGGAAGTCTGTAAAAACGTATAAAGCACACAGATGTTAAATCATATCAAGAACAAGACAATTTGTAAAAGACGAAATCTGACCAGTGACCACAATCTCAGCCAAAAGTGAACTAAACGATACACGTATTATACCGTAGAAGCACACTCTATCCTAGTTTTTTTTTCTTTTTTGTTTATACAAAGAATATACTATCTATCTTCAGCTATTACTCTGATAAACAAGTGAGTTATGAGAGAGATAGAGAACCTGAACCCCAGTTGGAGAAAGAAGATAATCACGATCTTGGGAAGCAAGGAGTTGCGAGAATTTGCCGCAGTTAGAATTATCATTTACCAGGGCTTGAGTTTCTTCCTTCATCTCCGCTCTCATCACTTTCTCTCTCTTTTTTTCTTTTTTTTTTTCTTTGTTTTGTACTCTGTAGCAAGCTAGAGATGAAAGCACCGGGAGGAGGAGAGTACGAACGTTCTCATACACTCAGACACTTATATTCATTAGAAAAATAGAATCACATTCTTTCTACATCATTACATCCTATGCATCCGCAAATCACACATCAACACCTTCACACGTAGCATTCATCTGCGCCCCGGGATAATACCAGCCTACACCGCACACACATGGGGAATGATGGTGCAGCCTTTTTGATTGCGCAACGTCATCCATGTGCAGTGAAGTTATAAAATGAAGGCCACGTGTATGGTGGTGATTTCTGAATGGGGTTATTATTAGTTGCTGCATCTTCTGGCTACGGTGATGTCGAAGGTCCGTGTTGTCATAAAAGACTTTTGAATTTGAATAAATTGATGATGCCGAATACGGCAAAACTCTTCTTCCAACACCTGTCACTCCTTTAATTTCCTCTCTTTACTTTTCACTCCTCACTCCTCTCTTTCTGCTCAAGCTTTCATAGCCTACTCTTCTTCCGTACATTGTGGTTTGTTTGTAACGTGTAAAATCACACTTTCCGTTATTACAAACAATTTTCACGTTTAATTACATCCTTACCTTCAATTTATCATTATTTTATTTTTATTTTTGCATATTTTGCTTCTAATTTTCGAAAATGATGTTTGTCACCTTTTCTTTGTTTCTAAAACGTGTATTTAAAAAAAGAAAGAATTTTTAAAATAAACTTTTTATAATGATAGCTGAAATGTCACAGATATTATATCAGGCTCCCATTTTTTTTTATATTTTGTACATGTAAATTGGCATATAAATAAAAGTTTACTTTCTAATTTTAATATATTTCATATACTTAACACTCCAACACTTTTTATACTTGCACTTCAAAAAAATTTGGAAGATCCGCACTGAATGTAACACTCCTAGACGCAAATATATCAGATTAATATTTTTACTAATCATCTCAGAAAAGTATATAGTGATTTATATATAATATATTTACATTTTTTTATAATATAAAACTTTAATTTATCAAGATAAATGCAATTATAAAAATACACATATAGCATATATCCACACAATTTATAATTTTCAGTTTATCTCACCGGTGACAATCCATTTACATGCATCAAATCAACACACAATTACAATCGTAACGTAAAAAGTGGCTAAGTTAACATATTTTGAGAATATATATATATATATATATATATATATATATATATATATATATATATATATATATATATATATATTTGTCCTGTGTAATAATGAATCCTAATCCTCTAAATTAATTAAAACAGTTTGACCTCTCTGAATTTTTAAAATTTCATTTTCGTAACAAGCTTGAATGACTAAAAAACCTCAGCAAAAAGTATTTGTTACTCAAATTAGTTATGTATAAATAAGTTCAATGCTTTCTAAGTCAAAAAATGATAAATTGAAAGTAAAAAAAAAAAAAAAAAAAAAAAAATTAAAAAAAAAAAAAAAAAAAAAAAAAAAAAAAAACTTTTCATTAAATCAATTAAAAATAAGTCAGTCATTAGTTATTATAACTTGTCATAAATTACATACATATAACCATTTCAGTCATAACTGGAAAACAATTAAATAACAGATTTTCAATATCTATACACGAGCATCTTTACACGAGAATTTTTGATCTATTTAACATACAGTACAAGAAAATCATCAAATTATAATTGAATTTAACAAATAAAATAAATAATTACAATATAAACTAAATTAGATACTATTTTATAAACTACAAATTATTAATATTTAAAATTATTTTTATTATTAATAAAAAATTAATTGATTTACAAATTATAACCTAAATTAATCTTAAATATTACCTTTTTTTTAACAACTTACTACTATTAATTTTAAATTTTAATTTTGGTCTTCAAAACCAATAGTACACTTGTTATTTTATAAAATTCCTTAAAATAATTACTCTAAACCACTCAAATGATGGTTTTATTAATTTTAAATTTTAATTTTCATCTTCAAAACCAATAGTATACTTGTTATTTTATAAAATTTCTTAAAATAATATACTCTAAACCACTCAAATGATGGTTTTGTTGTAATGCAAATGTTAAAATGTTAAGTCGAACACACAAAATATAAGTCTATTTTATATGGGTATGGTGACTTTTTGGGGAGACTTAAGTCCAACCTTAAAACATCCGTCATTGACATTTTCCACTTCGTTCTACATTCTGCAACTTATTCTTATCCTTCTTTCTTCATCACTGCTGCGACTTGTGCCTTATCGATTCTTAGATTCAAAGGGAAGAAAAAAATGACAATGCAACGCGTGTCTCTTTCATGTTACAAACGTGTAAGAGAATGACCCGAGCAATGAGTTTTTCTTAATTTAACATAGAAAAAATCAGAAAAAAAAAAGTGGACAATGCACCTATGTTTAATCAACATAACGACATTGGAAATTTTTCATATAGTTATAAACTAAAGGCAAATGTCGTGTTACAAAAAAATGCTGAAACGTGGATCTGTGAAAAGGCGGTTGCACATAATTTCTTTATGAATAAACTTAGTAAATTTTTAAAGGATTCTAAATTTATCCTACATACTCGTATCATATTATTCTCATTTCATATTTATTCTTTCTAAAACGAGGTACATTATATTTAGGGTTAAATATATTTTTATCCTTAAGTGAATTTTAAAATTAGTCCATTTCAAAATTTTGAATCAATTTAATCATTTATCTTTTAAAATATGTGGATTTAGTCATTTTAATCAAATTTTGTTACGTTTATTTGATGTTTCGTACGCATTTCAATATTGTATTTGAGTTATTTATAATGTTTGACATATTTTTATTTTAATATTAAGTCGAATACTATTATGAAACGCGCTTAAAATGTCAAATAAACTTAACAAAATTTATTTAAAAAAATTAAATTCACATATTCTAAAAGATAAAAGATTAAATTGGTCCAAAATTTCAAAATAAACTAATTCTAAAATTCACTTAAAGTTACGAGAGAAAAACATATTTAACCCTATTTATATATCATCTTAATATCTAATAGGATTAGTATCTCAAATTAACTATTGAAATCCTGAAAATTAAAATGTATATTAATAATAATAATTTACTGAGGTTATTACAACATTTGGAAGTAAAACATTTTGTTTAGTTGAGCTGTCATTAACAAAACAGTTCGCATCTTGAAATCATTAGTAGGAACTTAATACATTACATATTCCAAGACCCAGCTGGTGGGAACTCATTCTCCAATCTCCAAGAACGATTTCGCGTGTCAAACTTTGCCTGTTCATGTTTAAAATTTCAAAATAATAGTATTGTAAGATTGTAATACAAAAGGAAAATTATGTTTTGAAAAAGTTTTATTAATATATTTTATTACAAATTTTTGATAAAATACCCGTAATAGTGTAATAATATTTTAATGAATGAAATAAAAATTTGATATAATTTAAAAAAAGAAAAAATGTTTGATGTGTGTTAAAAAGTAAATTTTTTAAAATAATTTGTCAAAAGATTATGATCCAATACAAAATTATGAAATAGTATATGATTAAGATGTATATGTTTCTTAAATGTATGCTGATGTACATGGTGTACGTTTAGATGTGAATGTGAGTTTAAAATTTAATAGAATATTTCTTGCAAGTGTTGTCACTTAAGAGTAATAAACACTCAAATGGTAGGTGCTTAAACAATACAGTAACCATTGAAACTGGAAAATCTTAAGAGCAAATAGTAGTGCTCTCGTGTTAGATTTTGCTCAAGTGAAAAAGGTGTGTTTAGATATATAGTTTTACTTATAAAGAGATAGCTTAAAGGATAGTATATTGACTAGTCATAATTTTACTTTTATAGATGTATTTAATGTTATATTAACACTAAAAAAATCTGTAAATAATGATAAACTTTAATAATAAAAAATGATTATTCAAATTTAGATAGTAATTAATAAATTAAAAATTATTAATAATTAAAATAATTTCAAAAAATTATAATTAGTTTATAAATTAATTACTAATATTAACTATAAAAATTTTGACTATCACAGAAATTGATCTAAAATAATATTTAAACATATCTTTTATTAATAAAATTAGTCATTATTTATAAATATGTAAAATTGTATGATTAATTCATATATATATATATATATATCATTATTTTCTTTTAAATGAGTGCTAACATTAATGATATGAGAATATTCTTTTATAAAAATGAGTTTATTAAGAATTTAATTTTTAAAAATTAAACTATAGAATATTCTAGTTAATTTAAAGGTAATTGAGTACCAACCAAGTCAACTTTAGTTATTTCTTAACAACCCTAAATTTAATGAACAATATAAGGACAAGAGTGAAAGATATATACGCAGAGGCCATTTTTTCCATGCATGCAAAGTAGGGGTGATTCCCGCGATTTTGTCAATGAAATTCTGGAGAATACCGGAGGAATTAGGTGTAACGAAAAGGGCTCATTGATTTTATACAGTGATTTATATATAAAGAAACATGTTTAGCAAAAAAAAATAACATATTCCAAAGTTACATCATAAATTTATTGCTCAATTATTACTTCATCATGTTTTCATTCTTTATAAATAAGTTTGACACATAACGAGATATCGTATTAAATGTAAAACAGTATTGTTTCATTATTTATGAAATGACATATTGTTGCAATTACAAAATACATAATTGAAGAAAGTGTTAAACAATAAATATATCATATAATAAAATATATAACTTAGAAACTAAAATCAAACTTTTCGAAAAAAAGAATAAAAACATAATTTTAATGGAAAAAAGACGTTAGGGCGAGTTGGGAGCGTGATTATGATTGCGACTGTGAATGTATAGTGTGGAATTAATGAGAGGGATGGGAGAGAAGGGTGTATGCGTAGGATAATGACACGTATAAAAGTAATGGGACAAGTGTCACGTGTTGGGGTATGGAAGTTGTTGTCTTCCCTCGTAATTCGTAAATAATTGCAGTGGTTGGACCCAGGCCATAATAGTTGAAGGTCACGTGTCCTTGGAAAGGTCAAAAAGGCAAACCCGTGTTTCTTCCTTTTCCTCTTCTTCTTAGTCCTAAACTAGGTAGAGATAGATTAGGTAAATAAATGTCCGTGAACTGCAATTCCGAAGAGGGAGACTCGTGTCACACCTCATAGTAAAAGCGTCATCAGATGAGAGATCATGGTTTCTTCTGCACGCATTCTCTCTTTTCTACCTTCTCCTCTGTTTCACTTTCTTCAAGCTTCTTTCTTCTCATGGCTATCTATCATTGGCCCAGAAAACCCTTTCCAACGTTGGTTCAGCTGTCACGCATTTTCTGCTCTCTTTTCCTTTCAACTACACCAAAAGAGAAATTACTAGAACAACCATGCAATTACTCAATGAAGTTTAGTAAAAAGATTTTTATTTTTTTAATTAAGTGAATTAAAGAATTCATTTATTTATTATTATATAATTAAATATGTTTTTATTTTAAAATTTTAGATAAGTTTAGTTTTTCATTTTAGTTTAGTTTTTAATCTTTTATTATTAAATTTGAATTTATATTATTTTATATATTTTTACTTTAATGTTATGTCAAGTACTATTATGAAACGTGCTTGAAATGTTAAATAAACTTAACAAAATTTGATTAAAATGATTAAATTCACATATAATAAAAGATTAAATTGATTCAAAGTTTTAAAATAACTAATTTTAAAATTTACTAAAAATTAAAGAAAAAAACATATTTAAGTCATTATTATATTATTTCCTAATTTAAAATAAAATATATTTACTTGTTATTTATAAAATCTAATATCAGTTATTCTATTATACGAGTTCGTTCAAATAAATAAATAAATATATATATATATATATATATATATATATATATATATATATATATATATATATATATATATATATAAAAGATGATGTGTATGAACTAGTCATTAATATACATTATCGGAGAAAGTTTGACAAGAGAGTTACAAAGGATTAAAGTGTGCCTTTAGTTTCCAAAATTAATTAAGGGTACAAAATTTATGTTGTTGTGTATGCCTTAGAGACTCTGATCGAACTTAAATCAATTCTTCAACTCATAATCTAATATATTAATAGTAGGTTTTTGTCTTTTAATTTCTTTTACATACAAATTAATACATAAATAAATGTGCTTTTTGAATTTTAGTTACGATTTGGCATTTTTAAAATTTTTGTACTTCTAACTTGAAATTCCAAAATAATGTATGTGACTGATTACTTAATGTGTGTATGTATGTATTGATTAAATGAGTATTTCTATATGCAAATTAAACAATAACATTGTCTTCAAAACTTTTAGTATTAACAACATACACAAAGTTGCAATGTTTTATAATTTTTATGTGATCTGTCATTTATATTTTATATTACTTAACATTTACATTTTTTTTTAATCGTTTAACATATGTATTTCCACGTAGCCCACTAATTACATTTTATTGTATGGTTTATTCTTTATATTTTTATATCGTCTATTTTTTTATTTATTTTTTCATAATATAATCTTTGTATTTTCATAAAGTTGACTCAACATTTTTTTAAATTATTTATTATTTGTGTCTTTATGGAGTCAATTTCTTTGTAAGTTTTAGAATTAAATATTTTTTTTCTCAAATTTCAGTCAAAATTGAAATTAATCAATTCTCAGAATTTTTGTCTAATTTAGTCTTCAAACTTTATTCATTTTAATCAATTTTTTTTAAGTTTATTTAAGAGTTTCAAACACATTTTATGATAGCATTTGAGTTATTTATACCGTTTGACACATTTTTGTTTCGATGTTAGCTAAGAAACTATCATGAACCATATATGAAACGTTGAATCAACTTAACAAAATTTGTTAAAATGACTAAATTCATGCAATTCTAAAGTTAAGAACTAAATTAGGCTAGAGTTTTGAAAAGAAACTAATTTCAATATTCAGCGAAAGTTGAGAGACAAAAACACATTTAACTATAAGTTTTATCTATATCTTTGTCTGTATTATTTGTACTTTGTAATTTTAGATAGCCTATTATTTATATTTTTGGGTATTGTTTTACATTTATACTTTTATATCATCTACTCTTTATATTTTACTAGAATTGTCTAACATTTGTATCGTAGGCCCTGTTCTCATGCGATGAAAGACTGTAGAAGCAGAATGGAGAGCGATGAATAGGAGGAAAAAGAGATATTCTTTTTTGCAGAAAGGCAACTATGGAAAAACGAATGTTAGCGGGATTAGTAGATAAATGAATCTCTCCTTTTTGAAGAAATTTGAGAGATAAGTGTGGCAAATTACCACAATGTCCTTATGAAAAAAAAAACATTTTTCAATGAAAAAATAGTTGTATCTGAATTCATTTTTGCACTTACCATTTTGTATCTGGTTACATGGTTCAGTATCCGGATACATGTTATTTTGTATCCAATTACAAATGGTTTAGTATCCGAATACATGTTATTTCTGATTACACATCACATTTGTAATATTTTAATTTATTATAATAATATATGAAAAAATAATTACAATTTATCTAAATATCATTTAATTATACTTTTTTAGCACCAAGGACAAATAGGTCATTATATATTTTCATCTATTAAATTAAATTTCTTTTACTCACGTCAGTCAAATATTTCACAAACTTTCACAAAAATCACTCTTAAATCCACTCTATTATCACTCACAAATTCATAAAAAAAAAGCAACATAAATATCACCTTCTAATCAACCCAAATCAATCCTTTCCTCCCTCTCAGTTCATCACCCCATAAGAGCACACCCTTAGGTCATTTACTCCTTACATTTTTCTATATCATTTAATGGAAAAAAAAGAATATCAATTAAAGAGATTTAATTATTGTAATTATTTATTTATGTATAAAAGATATAACTATTATTAAAAACAAAAACTCTTAACGTACATACAAATATCTATATTTATATTTTTTCAATTCACTACTAAATCTATTTTAAGTCCGTAAAACTTGTTTTATTTTTATATATAAAAATAGAATATTTAACTAATTATTTTCAAAACACGTGAAACTATTATTTATTATTTGATTTATATTTAAATTCTTTATTTTCATTGGTTCAGTGATCACATATCATTTTTGAAACAATTCTATAATAAAGTACATTATATTAAGAAAATATATAAATAACTTAGATGTATTTTTACAATAAAATAATAAAATATTTACATTAAATTTTATTATATTCATAAATTTGGATTTGTATAGCAAATACATTTAATTATTTTCAAAAGGTCCCGTCAAGCCTTTGCACGGTAAAAATATTAATATATCTACAAGAGATAGAAGAACGATAAAACTAAGACAAGAATAAATTTTATTATAATACAAATATTTATTATATTTATTTCGTTCACGTAAAAAAGAAAATAGAAGGAATAATACATATTTAGATAAGAAAAAGTTAACTGACCACACTCTTTTAACAGTCATAAATTTTAACGTATTATAATTAGTTACAGTCATACAATATATTATTCCTGCATAAAATGTAATTATTATAGCTAAATCACAAACAAACATTCATATACTCTATAATAGAGTTCTATATAAAATTGAACTAACTTCCTTATGTGATAACAAACTATTTCAGATAAACTTTAATAAATTCTGATTAACACAATAATAATAAATACCTATTTATTAAATTTTAATATTCTATGTAAAATTAAAACAACAGTTTGAGATCAACCAAACTTCAAAATTATTTTAACAAATTAAGTATGCGTATTTTATGTATTTAAACGTCCATGTAATACTACTATTCCTCTTTAATGAACTTGCTATTTTTTTTTTCTGAGTTTAAAGTTTGTGTTTATATTCATCCTTGATTGTTGGTCCTACATATTTAATTGTGTTGGAAAACTCAGATTGAACCGTGAACAAGAAAAGATAGTCAATAACTAGTCTTACGTCAACAACTAATATACACTATGTTTAGGCATTGGAAAAAAATTAAACACGTTGTTTTACACTTTAATTAAATTAAAGTGTGGTAGTACTTAACCAAGTTGAAATATTCGTATAACGCGATGAGAAATTTAAAAGTTATTTATATAATTTCCAGTTTCCTGCAATTCTTTATGAGCAAGAAAACATAGCTAGGTACAACTTCGCAAGGAAGAGAAAATAAAAAAACACAGATGTCAAACTAGTTTCCAAAAATGGAGCATAGTAGATGTATAAAATACCTACAGCTGTCAATGAAGTCAAAAACAAAATAGTGGTAGGTCCACAAACATTACTTTCTGTTACATAATAACTGAAAATGGCAACTTTAGACGTAATCTATGTTATAATTTATTAACCCTTCTATAAAATAACATTCTGGAATTTCCATTTTTGGAACTCGATGATTTTTAGAGTAATTAAAAGTAAAATGAGTTTTTGACAAAAAAAAATTAACTTTGACAAATTTTCTATAAATAAAATTAAAATAGATTAAATTTTTATTTTTTAATAAATAAAGTAATAAAGTAATATTCTTTTTACCTAAATGAAATATTTTTCAAATTTTGTTAAAATGTTATTTTCCTAATTAAAATTCCCTTGTTGAAATGTTGGTAAATCGGAGTTGAATCTTGGATTTAATGATTTTTAGAGTAATTAAAATTCCCTAGTTGAAATGCTGGTAAATTGGAGTTGAATCTTGGTTTTAACGTTGTGATGTGATGAATGTTGAAACTGTCTTGTTGTTGTTGAAATGTTTCCTACCGAATATCGAAACTATTTTCAGCTTAAAAATTTAAGAAAATAAATTTATTACTAACATTCTAAAACATGTCATTTTTAAATGAAAAAAGGTCAAGTAAATGATCTACATCATAATCAGTTATTAAAATTTATAGATTTATAAATATTTAAATAAAAAGTAATTGATTTTCAAGTATAATAACATATTTTAACAACGAAATTATTTGAAATTATAAAATTAACTTTCTTTCTAATAATCATATACCTCTTTATGAGTAACTCTTTTTAAGTGGTTTCTTATGTTTGTAATCACGAAAGCAAGGATATATAATTTGTGAATCAAATGTATAATTTCTAATTGAAAACTCCACTTATATATTCTCAAAAAAGTTACTCACTCTTTTAAACTTTAAGTAGAACTAAGTTAATTTTTCTTAAAAAGTTTTGGATATATGCTTTTTATTTACTAAAAATGTGATTGAAAGATAATATTTCATTAGCTATGATTCCATGAATATTAGTATTTTGTTACACATCTGCAAAAATGGACGTGAAATAGAAATTTAAATATCTTACACAAAAATTGTTCTTCTACAGTTAATGAATATATTTAAAATATTTGTTTAGATTAACTTTGATTATAGATTTTACGTTTTTCTATTACTCTTATTTAACATAAAAAGAGTAGTTTATTAAAAAAAAATTAAATATTTCACAAGTTTGTTTGAATTATAAGATGAGGTGTCAAGAACTAAAACATTAGTTCTTTTAGAGTTGTTGTATATAATTTTTGTGCTGTTCCAAACTACTTTTAATTTTTATTAACCTCACTGCGCTAAAATAATACATGTAAATAAATTCACCCTCATCCTTCAATGATCTATACAAGAGTCCATCATACTGAACATTTATATTAGAAGTGGATTTTAAGTTTATTTTAACCTACAAAATCGGTTTTTAATATATATCATAGTCATATTAGAGTTTATCCAAGTAAGATTTTTTGGACATTCTGTTCCACTCGCTAATGGACAAGGAGTGTGTTGGATGTCCTATATCGACTAGAAATAAGGTCAATTCACAATATATAAGTGAGATACAAACCTCACCTTACAAGTTAGTTTTGTAAGATTAAATTAGACTTAAATTTCAATTCTAACCACTTATCAGTTTAATAACCAGTTCTCAGCATTTTGCAAATTCAAACACAAAAATTATGCGGCTAAAATCTTTTGATGGAATAACCTTTGGACTGAACCTCATGAAGATCACAAGATGAAAAACATTATTATGCTCTCTGTCCAAATTGAGTATAGTTCATGAAAAATCATGTTCTTCTGCATAAAAGTTACTGATATCAGTGTCCTTCAACCCATCAACGATCCTAGAATATATATTACGGAAATAATTCTCTTACACCTGGAAGAATACGTGAACAACAACAACAATATAACAATAAAAAAAAATACATCAATATTTTTAATGTGAAAATATTCTCTAAGTCCTAAACTATGGTTAAATAACAATGAACTCATCCAAATGTGTATACAGAAATGCTCACATATATAGTTGAGCTTCTCGTTCAAATCAGAAGGGTCCTTTCCGTCGAGAACTATTCAATTGCCGCTTCATCAATGTGGTGAATCCATTCACATGTTTTACACGCAAAAGAATTTGCAAGAAAACTCTTTAAAGAAACCCCAAAAGACTTGCGATACCAAACAAGAATATTCTGCATTAAAAAATAACCATGTTATAGAAGAAAAGACGAAAAGAAAAAGGAAGAAAAGGGAACCGTTACTGCATCGTTGGTATCCGCGTGTTTAAAATAAAAAAGAGTAACCAATCGACTATAGCTTTAACTGTCACATGTCTTTTAGCATTCTTGAAATTACTCGTGATTGTGTGATTGTTTTTCCTGGTAGATTTTAGTTGAAACAAAGCCATTGTGCAAAAAAGGCGAATGATATTTGACAAATTTTAATAAACAATTACTTTTCATAAAATCCGAGAAATACGACGTAAAGAATACTGCTCATTAGATATTTTTGGAAACTATTGAATAATATCATATAACGAATCACATGAACAAATATAACTTGATTTCAATTATAGGTTTTATATATAGGTGTTGGTACCAGTGAATTAGATATTTGTACTCATCCCATGAAAATCACAAGTATCCAAGATGAAATCGATATTTACCTAAAAAATCTAAATAGAATTATGATCCATGCCTCCGTGGGAAACAAGACAATCTTGTTCATGCATATCATTTCAAAATGTTTAAATATAAGATTAAGTTTCACATTTCGTAAAATTAAAAAAATTGAAACATCATATAACGATGAAGACTAATAAATTTATTATCTTAAGATTTTTGGTTGAGAGAAATATCAACATTTTATAAAATTGAACTCAAATTTCATTGGTGTTGTATTTTTCTAATGAACATCTCTCCTTCATAGACCCGACAAAAAGGTCAAAATTCTTTGTTTAAAGAAACTAACGTATGTGCATATATAAGATTCAACCTTATAACTTCTGATGAGCAGTTGATTAATTTTTGCTTAATGTTACATACGAAAATCATTTAATTTCTTAATAAGTATATTTAAAAACTAGTACAATATCCGGTAAGAATATAATATTTAGAATTTGCTTCCCTAAAGTAACACATTTACAATAAAATATTTTTAGAACATATTATTTACAATAATCATTTAAATATATTTACTGTTTATGGTAAAAATTTGGTGATTTTTTTGAAGTCACTCATAAAAAATTTTATTTAAATACTATTCAAAATATTTATCTAAATAATATTAATCACTATTTCTGACCAAAATTCACTTCGGAATTAAATTCTGACATTCATTTTGACATATCACTAAAAAAATACAATTTTAACTTAGTTTTTATTTTTTTTAAGAACATAAAATTATGGAATTCTTTTAAGTTATTAGATTTTATAAATTTTATGCAAGTTACTAAAAATTAATATTTTTTCCTATTACCAAATTCAACAATTTATTTATCTATTTTGTAGATATTATTAATTTGTTTTTTCTAAATTAAATTTATGAATTTTCTTATCATTTTAATAAATGATATTTCTAATGTTTTAAATCATTTTGAAACAAAATTTGTCAAATAAATATAAATTTATAATATTAAATTAAGTAATTAATTTAAGTTTTCTATTTGTGCTATCAAATAATTTAAAATATTATTAATTTTAAATCACAAAAGTTTATTACACACAATAAATAATATTTTTCAGAAGTAATATACTACTTAAAATAAAATAATTACTATAAGAAAATCATTAAATATTAACTCATTTTAGAAATCAAAATAATTAGTTATTATATTAATTAGGTTAATATGAACTAAAACTTATAAGTATCTAAAATAGTCTGAATAGAAAATTGTAATTAATTTGTGAATTAAAATCTAAATTGATTTATAATATTAATTATCAATATTTGTTAACTACTTAATATTATTGATTTTAAACTAATCTATAATTTTAATTTAGAGATTAGTTTAGACACCACTAATTTCTTGATAACTAATACGTGATAGCTAATATTAAAGACTACTTTAGATTCTAATTCACAAATTAAATATAAACTTCTATTTATAATTGAGATAATTTTAGATATCAATAAAATTTTAAATTATAAAATGGTATATATATTATTTAATAGTGATTCATTATCTTTTTGTCTCAAAACGAATTACTATTTAATAATTTTCTTATACTAATGTTATTTTGTTAATATCATAACTTAATTTAATATATAATTTTACATGTTAGATAATTAATTAAATAAATTTATTAAAATCATTATAAAATTTAATAGATTTACAAAGTCTTATTGAAATTTTTGTTGCTTTTAAAAAAACATTATATTTTCATCATGAAATGTAATCATATTATTTAAATAAATGTTATGGATTATCAAAAATCCGTTATTATTTAAAAGAAATTCTATAAAAAAAAAAATGTCTTAGTTGTTAACGTTTTACATTCCTCGTATGAATCATGGCAAACCATACATGGCTGGATGAGGTCATGTTCTCGTTAAGTATTGTGTTGATGGATTTTAAAATTTAAAGAAGGATATTTTTTTCTATTTATATTTTCCAATTATCCGAAATATATGGACGAGAAGGACTGAAAATAAAATATAGGAAAGCAACATGGTTAAATTTTAATAATAGAAACCAGAAAGCAACGTTAAATAACAAAGTGAGATATTTACCAAGAGTTGCATCAAATCTTAAATGCATGGGATATTTTTTTCTATCATTTTGTCCAACGCAAATCCATATCTACTTGTTTGAAGAGTGTTGAATATTTATATTTATTTTTAAAATAGAAAATAATAAGGTTTTAATTTTTTTTTTAATTTCTATATTAGATCTCATAGATGCATTAAAAAAATGTTTCTATTGCACGAGAAGAATAGTTCTCTTAGCCCTCACATTTTTAAATACCAACTTAAAATCCAAACTCGAAATACTCAACTATAATTTTTATTTTAGTCACTATATATATATATATATATATATATATATATATATATATATATATATATGAGTAAAATATTATTGTATTTCAATCCTATAAATAAAATATTTTTCTTATTTTAGTTTCTGGTATGTTATATATTCACGTAACACTTTTTCATAGTTGATGTAATAGCGATGTTATAATAATATAATCATAATTAAGTTTAATAGAAAAAGTTAATAAAAACAAAAATTAAAACTAAAATGTATATTACGATATTTAAAATATTTTAAAATATAATTTAACATAGGAAGATACTTTTGACTGAAAGAAAAAATATCTTAGAAACGTCTGGGACTACATGTTGTTTTGCACTGCATTAAGACAAGTTCTCACCCATGAATGACTAAACCACTAAACCATACACGTACGTATAATTTTTTTTATTATTATTATCATTATAGACTTCGTAATTACTTGCATCAATAAAAAATTTGAGTTAATCAATTTATCAAATATAATTTTATTAACAATATTTCTGTTTTTATATAAAACAATATTTAATAAATGAAAAGAAAAATCATGAATTCACAGCTGTTGAGACCTTTCTTTCTTTCGTTCCCAACCTCAATGTCAAAAGGTTATGAACAAACCACAACAGTAGCCACAATGCAGCTTCGGGTGGGACCCATTCCACCATTTCTTTCGCAACCCATAAACTCATGAAACTTCTCACAATCATTAATTACTCTCATTAATTCTTCTTGTTGGGAAGCGTAGCATGCAAATTATGCAAAACATTAACACTAGGAATATATTCTTTCCAATTTCCATCTAGGTAAAAAAATAATTAATATTTATACATTTTTTAAAGAATAAAGTATTATTTCTAGGCAAGTTGTATCAGTAGAAATATAAAACATTTTAGAAAATGATCGTACAAAGCTTGGAAGGCGACTTACACAAGGACAGGAATAAATATATTTTCTTTTAAAGTGTTACCGTTTACTAAAAGTTAGGACAAATTTTCATGTCTTACATTTTATTGAACGGATTATTTATGATTTTAAAGAAATTTAACTAATAAAAATATGTGTATTGAAAGAATAGGACAAAAAGTGTGTTATCATTACTTTTCTAGCTCATGAATAACCAATGACGTAGGCTAATTATGAGGTAAAATTACCTCATAAAATAAAACTTCACAAATTAGTAGAGTAAATGAAAGATATTTCTGGTGTTTATTTTTGTTTTAATATATTTGAAATCATTTATCATGTTAAAATTATGATAATAAGTTTTTGATTTCTTATGTTGAGTATAATTAATTTCTTTGAAATCAGCCGCTACACCTTAACAAAAAACTTTACTAAACTTGTTTAAAGGGACATGTTAACTGAAAAATATTGTGAAATACAATTTTAATGGTCTATCTATCTCCATTACCCGCAATAATTACACTCTTGCTTTTATTTGGAATGGTTCTTCTTTCTTACGCACTCTTTAATTATTAGCAGTTTGAAAACTCAAAACCAAGCTGAGAGCGATTGACAAAGAAATGGTTCAAATCAAATTGGATGCAAGTGCAGTTTTATTTTTAATTCAAATTGTAACATAATGTGGATAGATTATAAAACAAAACTCCAGATATTCAATTAGAAAAAAAAAATTAATAATTGAATTATATTCAAGTTTTATGAAATTGAAATGAAGCTTTCCAAGCTGGCATCAAACTGTATAGTAGTATTTTGCCGTGATAGGATCAAAATCAAAATAAAAAAAATCTACACACTCTGTGACTCCAACGGAAAAAGCAAACGAAACCGTTCAGTTCACGACCCATTCATTCATGCTTTTAACGAATCCTCACCCACCGGTCTGGGATTTACGTGATGGCGTCAATTCACCGATTTTTTTTCCGTTCCAATATTCATGACACATTTAAATTTTTTAAAACATTTTCACAAACACATTATTGTTTATCTTTTCCAAATCCAAAGGAAACATCATAAAAAAAATGAAATTATAAATTAACATGTTAACTAAAACTAAATTCACGAAAAAACCAACAAAATACGCGCATTATGAAATGAAGAAAGAAGCACCATCAACAAAGAAATTAATAATAATAATAATAATAATTCCCTTATTTATTTTGGTTGAAAGATAACAGAGGATTGAAATGTTCAACAGGGATTATGGGAAGTAAAAATCTGGGGATCGAGTTTAGTCCTACAAACAGGACAGAGAGGGTGGTTGGAGAGCCAAGTATCAGCACATTGGACATGGAAGCCATGGTTGCAACCGGGGACCAGTCTAGCCGGTTGCTCGCCCTCGATCTCGTCCAGGCAAACGGCGCATTCGGTACCCAAAACTAGTTCTTTGCCGGTGATTTTGGGGAGTTTCTCCAACTCCAGAGGAGAAAGACCCTTGTTAGCGACCTGCTTCACCGGTAGCCCATTACCGGAGGGATGGTGGCGGGTGGTGGCGTACCAAAGAAGGCACATGTAGACGATAAAAACCGCAGTCATGCCGAGGCATGGCAAGAAAAGAGCGAGAAGAACCGAATCAATCATTTTGCTTTCTCTGGCTTTGCTTTGGCGCTTTGGCCCTTTGAGTCGCTCACTCGAACCTTTGTCCGATTCCAACACCGAATTTAACTAATGCGGTGGTGGAGTTGGTAGAAGCACCCAAGGGATCGGGTGTTCACGCCAATTATCATGCATATCGCACTCTCTTCACACAGGCTTATACCCTGTTTGGAAAACAAGAAAAAAACAAGAAGACAAGAAAACAAAGATCCAATCAAAGGTTGAAGGTTGAGGTATGGCGAAGTGATGAAACCGCGAATGGTGACGGAAGAAACAAAGGAAGGAGTTATGAATGCTTTTTGTGGGTTTCTTTTGTGTGTGTGTGTGAACGATGGTGTGAGTGAATGAGTCGTGTTTATATATACCCGAGAAGAGTGGTCAGCAAGATTTTTCTTTATGGACTCTGCACAGCTGTATTTGAGTTAATATCTGCATCACCCACGTCAAATATTTAACTCACATCTCTGTTACTTTCTTTCACCCTATTTATTGTTCATATATCAAATATTCTCTTCTACATTTATTATCTCATTATTTTTATTTATTTAAATTCAAACTTATGCTAAAAACAATACATTTCAATCAATACTGCTAACATGTTTCTCATGTGTTCTACCATGACATTAAATCATAGGTCGAATTATATTTGATCTTTTTCTATTGTAATTAATATCATTCCATATGTTTAATGTTTTAACTGGCACACGTTTTCTTATATATTTATAATTTTGTTGTTAACGAATAATTTGATAGTTTACTAGTTTACGGAATCAATTTAACTAAATATGTAATGTAAATTCAATACTTCTTTGTATGCCGCATGGGATACATATTTCGTGTTATATAATTGAAATTTATAATTAATACATATTTTAAGTATGAAAATAATTATGATTGAAAAATACATTCTCTGGATATAAATAGAATATGTTAGAGACCACAACAAACTTGGTTATTGTTTCCGAACAGATTTGAAGTTTTCTTTTATGTACAGATCTCTCGGAGGTTTTTTCTTACTGTTATTTTAGATACTTATATTTCTAACTACATTTTAATGTAAAAAAAAAAAACAATACTTTATGACAACATAAGTTGATTCATAAAAGAAAAATATAACCTACGTATTAAAAATTATAAATGTTGGACTGATAGTTTATCATTATATGACAAATTATAATTAAGCATTTATGTATTAAAGAATTAATAAAAACTTGTGTAAAATCTTTATGGTGGATCCATAATTTATCATTAAATGAAAAATTTTAACTATTGCATTGGGTGATTATGTATTGAAAATATTAAACACTTGTGTAATAGAATAGAAATGAATAACTATCACGCCACGCATAAGTAAACTATTCTTTTAAATAATTATAACTCTCAAAATATTTTTGTTACCAACGTACATACATAAACGTGTGTGTAATTTACATTACTATACATTCTTAATATTGATAATAATGTAATTACGGGTATTTTCAATATAAAGAATCATATCAATAATAACCTTTGATATATATACTATGGTAGTGAAGTAACTTGTTTTAAAATGTGTCTGAATAGGTTTAGTTAAAAAATATTAGTAAAATCTTAGCTTCTTATTATTAGGGTGTTTTTTTACATCAGTTATCTTACAAAGACTGTAAAAACTCTTTTTTTTTATAATTTTTTTGTCACATTATAACTTTATCTAGTGGAGTTAAGTTAACATTGAAGTTAGAATATATTATTTTACATTATCGTTGATAATAATTGGCCACAATACTATCATATATAGGTATCATCCATACACAACATCATGTACATTTGTTGATTATATCTTATATCATCACGTATATAAATTATAATATGTATTAAATCATTTTACATATACATACATATATCCCAAATATATATATATATATATATATATATATATATATATATATATATATATATATATATATATATATAAATAAAAAATATATATATATATATATATATATATATATATATATATATATATATATATATATATATATATATAAAGAAAATTAAAAACAAGTCATAACAAAAGACTTATGTTGCTTGATATATAATACTTTGTCTGAGTAACTTGTTCTTTCTCACTAAATAGGGAAAGATTTATCGCTGAACTGTAAATCATAAAAAGGGAGAAAATAGATGTAATATAATTAATTGTAAAATGAATAAAAATTACCTGATAAAGTTTTGATATTAATATACTTATTTATATCTCATGGTTAGAGTAATTTGATTATAAAACTAAATGAATACGAAAAAAACAAATTACGTTAAATCAATTATAAAAACTTTTGAAAATATACTTTCTTTATATTAATTCTATCTTATATTTTTTAACCTAAATAAATTGGGTGTTACAGCTTACCATTAAAACTAAACTAAATGTTATTACATTCGCCTTTCATAGTTTTACTTTTACAATTTAGTTGTAACTCAGTCATAAATTTGTATCATACACGGGTGTTTGATGTAGAATGAATAAGTTTTGAATAAACTAAATTAATTGAATAAATCAAAATAAATATGTCTAGTGTAGTTTTATTTGTTTTAAATTAATCATACGCTTTCAATTAAGTCATGTAAAATGTTTGTGGTTTGCATTGATACAGATTTTTGTAATTTTAAGACATGTTTTTTTACTTAAATAATCATATGGTTTACAAATCTTAACATAAACAAATTTAACACGAAGTATTTTGTAACCCAATACATAATTACAATCATAAATTCACAATAAAACAGATACATTGAAAAATCAGTTAACTCTACTACATTAATTAAAAAACACTATAAACGTAAAAATTAACTTCAAAACGATAATCCTCAAGATTTTCAACAACCCATAATTGTTTCAAATCACAAATTTTAATATTCACTTCATAAAAATAATATTAATAAAATTTATATAATTTGGTCATAATTTTTTAAAAATTGATACAATTTATATAATCAATTTTTTTTATTTCTTAAATAATTAGTTTTGATAAAGTAATTGAAATATTTTAAATTTTAGTTTTATTGTTTCGATAAAACAATTTAGTTTATATTTTAAAGTGAATTCAACTATATCTTTTAGTTTATTTTAACTTAATTCGACTTCTAATTCAATACGACTCGTCTTGACTTTTGGTTCAAGTCAGTCAACCTTCACCCCCTTGATCTTTGGTCCGACCTAACCCAACTCGACATTCAGCTTATTTCAAGTCAGTCCGACTCAACCTTTTACCGGTCTGGTCTGGTTCAACCTTTCAGTCTGGGTTGGGTCGACTCAACCTTGTATATTTGGATCGATTTTAAATTTTTTACCTATAAACTCTTTTTGTCCTAAACAATAAACAATTATATAACTTAAGAAATTTTAATTTCCTTCATTTTGTTAGTAAAGTTCAAATTTTACTAGTTTAATTATTTGAAATATCTTCTTAAAATTTATAAATTTCAATCTTTTTTAATTGTCTCATCCAAATTTATTATTTTTTAGAACACAAATTAAATTATCTAAATAAATAAATTACTCTTAAACTATATCAACGTGATAAAGTTAAATCATAAAGTTAATAACATGGTTAATAATATCTCAACCAACTTGAAATAATAATAAATTAGGATAAAATATACGTAAGAAGAAAACGACGATTGACCGTACGTGTGCGTACCTGTGGGCGAGGATGGATTTGTGGAGTAGCAACGGAAACAAAGGGAAAATAAAGATTTGCATATGATATTATTAATCTGATATATTGAGATTGAAATGAGGAGACAATCTTAAAGTGGGACCAATTTGGTTCCTCTTCAAAAAGAAACCATTTTTGTTTGGTCATCCACACCATATTGGGTCCCACTTTCTTCAATTCAATTCCTCTTCCAAACAACACACGTCGTTAATGCCTAAACCCATTCACCACCAAACACATAACACAAGGATCCCACCCTTCACACCACCCGAGGTTGCGTGTTTCGACTTTGGACTTTTCTTCCTTTCATTTTTTCACGCTACAATTCATCTACATATATTATATCTTCCAAATAATTGAGTCATTAAAATATCTTCTAAGCTTTTTTCTTAAAAAAAAACAAATTATAGGGATAACACTACAAAATTTACTAAAGATTATTTTTAAATGCATAAAAAAATAAGTAATGTATAAATTAAAGGGTTATAAACTCTTTTTTTTCTTTATTTCATCACAACTCCTTAAATTTTCTTTTAGATTATAGTCTAATTAAGAAGATGGTGAGATAATAAAATACAATATCATGTGACATCAATAAGTACAAAATATTAAGTAAGAATTTAATGTTTATCTTCTTTTCATTATGAGATTACAATAAAGGAAAGATGTTGTCAGTGTAGAGATTTAACTTTCATGAATCACACTTTGGTGTCAAAAGTATACAATGGAAGTTTTGCAAATATATGCATATATTACCACTAGAAAAGGACAGTTAGTTTTAGTATTTAATTAATTTGATAACTATTTAAATATGTGAAAAATGTGATTGCGAAAATTACATGTATGTTAGAATTAGATCTATATACTTACATGTAATTATTGAAGTGATGTAAAGTTGCGTATGTACATGTATTATTGATATTGTCGTATGTGTATCCTTGTATGATACACATGCTTATCGGTTTTCAAGAATATGTTATAGAAATGACAAATAAACTTGTTTTTGTGAATGTTGTTTGAATCCATCACTGTGAAAATGTACATATCCCCGCCATAATACTCGTCTCCGCCATATCTCCGTTCATGTTTAAATTATTACCAATAATTAAGTAACCATATATATATATATATAATATTTTTTATCTTATTATAACATTTATGTAATTATATTAAAAGGATGTATGTCAATTAAAAAAAATATGTTTCACATTTGAATATTTATATCATTTTTTAATATTTTTATTTATTGTATATTTTCCTTTCACATGAAAATGTTTAATACTATCAGTTTAAATATTTAATAGCATGAACTTTTCACTTACTAGATAATATAAAAAAAATTATTTATTATTATTAATTTTTGTTTCATTTGAAGAACTTTTTATTTCGTTAAAACAATTTTCATTATTTATCAACTATTGAGTATATAAGTTGATATTAGAAAAGTTTTATTAGATCTCTAAGGTATTTTTCATCTTATCATACCCTTAATTATACATTTTTTCCTTTGTGCGATTTTTTTTAATAATCTCTCAAATTGTTTTAAAGACACACATTTGTTAATTTTTTAATATTTTTATTTGTTGTTTATTTTCATCATGTAGAATACTATTTCGATATATTTTATCTAATTATTTCTTATTTTTTAACTTATTATCAATCATACTGTAATTTTTTCACTATAATTATATAAATAAATTTTATTTATTACAATATAAAAATTTAATGTAATTGTCATGAATATTTTTTTTATCACCATCTAACATACAATAGAGTTTAAAAGATACAAGATTTATGTCAAACTTGTATTATTATGTTTATTATTTATTCTTTGCGTTATTTTGATCAAGTGATGTATTAACATTTGTATTAGTATATCAAAAAAAGATTCATTACAATTTTAAAAAATTGAAGTAAACAAATATTTAAAATATATTTTAATTTGAATATTTATTTTCTTTTTTTATTGGTATTCTAATCTGAAATGTAAACAATTATAATTTATTTCAAAGTATTCGATATCAAAAATAAATATTTGATAATATTATGTTTCTTTATCGTATTTTTTTATTATTTTATAAAAATTAATTAAAATTAATATTGAAGTAGTAAGAAAACGGGTACGAGTATGAGTACGAGATTATACTTGTTACCTGGTGGGGATGGAGATAGGATAAAAGTTTGATACCCGTTGGATTTAGGTATGAGAATGAGGATGAATTTTTTTTACAAAAATAGATATGAGATAGCGAGACACCACCATGTTGCCATCCCTACTAACCAGCACTTGACGCCATGGGTAGCTAGAGTTCTTTGACTTCAAATTTCAGTGTTATGTCAAATATTACTTAATTAACATCCGACATTATATAATAAATCAAAGAAAAAATAAGCACACCTGCTACTTAAATTGACTCTAATTGGGGTAATAGCCATTAGAAGCCAATTGTTCATACTAATACGCTCATTCACAATTATTCCACAAATCAAACATAATTTTAACATAATACATGCCATCTCCTATAACAACTTCTCATTACAAAAATCACTTAGCAACGTTCTTCACAAATTTAAATCCAATCAAGTAAAATCATGCTACTTAAATACCAAATTTTTTAAAATTTACTAATTAATATTTTTTTTTTATAATTCAACCGGTATGTAACTCTTATGTAGCATGAATTTGATTATAAGTTACAAAAATCAACCCTTATTGCTTTAGTGACTTGTAATCAAATATAGGTCAAACTATATATGCAAATAAGTGGATACAATGAACAAATATGTGGGAGCTGCTTGTTACTTTTCGTACAATTTTTAAAAAATTTACTAATCAATCTTTTTTTATCATCTAAATGATATTTCTTATGTACCACTAGAGCTGTCAAATTGGGTTGGAACCCACGAGCCAACCCGGCTCATCACAGGTTCGGACCGGGTTGGGTTAAATTTTTTTTTTAAATTTCAATACGGGTTAATTTTTGACCCGGCTCACGATGGTTGAACCTGTGGTGAGCCGGGTTGGTTCACCAACCCGCAGATAAAAGGGTTACACAAGTGTTTTTTATTAAGTTGGGCTTTACATTTAGAACATGTTAGGTTTTTTTTAGCCAACGCATAAATAACTTGTATTTTTTTATTTTTTTGTATTTGGATTGTATTAAAGTTTATTTAAATTTTAATTAAAAATATAATTTAGTTTTGACTGAAAAAATAATAAAAAATTGTATTTTTTTTAATTAAGTGAACCCATGAGACAACCCATTTTACTCACCAACCCGCGGTGGGCCGGGCCGGATTCAAATTTTTTTGGCTCGTTAAAAAGTGATCCGGGTTGGGTTGGCTTACTAAATCATCAACTCATGGTGGGTCAGGTTGGGTTACCCGTTTTAACAGCTTGATGTACCACAAATTTGATTAAAAGTCTCTAAAATCCACCCTTATTTCTTGAAGAAATAAATAAGACAAACAAACAAGATAGACAAATATTTGGGACATAATAAATAAATAAGTACCGAACAGCGACATATTAGCTTTCGTACAATTTTTTAAAATTTACTAATTAATTTTTTTTATCATTCAACTGACATGTACCTCTTATGTACCACATATTTAATTAGGCTTAAATATACATTTGGTCCCTATTTTTGGTTATTTTATTCAATTTGGTCTCTATTTTCGTTTTATGTTCAATTATGTCCTCATTTTCGTCAAATTGTGGTCAATTTGGTCATTTTCACTATCGGTGTTTAAATTGTTAACGTTTTTGAACAGTACATGCCACGTGTTAGCTCCTAATTTTTTTAAATTTTTTTTTAAATTTTTTTAAATTTTTTTAATTTTTTTTTAATTTCAAAAAAAGTGTCCACGTGTTAAGTCACAATTGTGCCACGTGTCAGTTTGTGATAATATTACTTTTTTTGTTCAATTTAGTCCCTATATTCGTTATTTTTGTTCAATTCAGTTCCTATATTCGTTATTTTTGTTTAATTTTGTCCCAAATTTTGTTAAAATAAAACCATTTAATTTTTAAAATTGACATCATTATTACTTATTTTTTAAATTTAATTATAAATTATAATATTTAATTATTAATTGAATATAATTTTTAGATTTAATTGTTAAATAGAACATAATTATTTAAATATAATTAAAATATAATTATTAAAATTTTAAAAATATATATTAACATTTGTAAAATTTACATTTAAATTTAAAATATTTAATATTTTTATTGCATTTTAGATATTAAAATCTAAAATATTTTATATGTAAATGTTAATTTTACAAATATTAGTTTATTTTTCTAAAATATTTT
>Ga0209589_1003421_pt1 | contig 27677 bp, 21 predicted proteins | sample CowpeawhiteBW_FD_187525 | JGI IMG/M metagenome (GOLD analysis project Ga0209589, IMG submission 187525) | Root nodule microbial communities of legume samples collected from California USA - Cow pea white BW (SPAdes) (version 2) | ecosystem: Host-associated > Plants > Roots > Nodule | place: USA...
TATATTTATTTATTTATTTATTTATATATTGTCATATTAGTTGTATGGGATTTAATTTTCATATTCATTAGAAATACAAATTTTTTTAATTCATAGTAAATATAAATTAATTTTTTCTAATAATTTTAAATGAAAAATAAAACTCCATAACAATATTTATGTGTATATTGTTCTGAATACTTTCATTTTAACAAATGAGACACAGAATACAAAAAATATATAATGTAAAAGTTAAATTTTAATATTTTGTCTTAAAATATATATAAATTAAAAAAATAATAAAACTAATAAGGAAAATGCCTTACATGGTGATTTAGAGTGTATTTGAAAATTTGTTGGATAATAGTTAACAGCAATTAGCAGTGAGAGTTATAATTTACTAAAGTTGACTTGGAAAACGAAAAACACTAAAATCAAACACAACATGTTTCACATTTATAGTACTTATGGTCACAGGATAACTCAGTTTATTCCTTTGTCTTTCACGTTTTCCCTCGTCCACACATGCTTCCATTGTACTATTTAATATTTATTCAATCTGTTAAGTTGCTTCATCTGTCATTGATCATAATCCAAAATGGTGGTACCATAAATTATTATTTCTTCTTAGCAAGAACTTATTACTCAGTTTCTCAACTAGCTTCCAATATACACAATGCTCTAACAAAAAAAATTCAATTATTTTGGTAAACTCACGTGCAAACAAACTTTATCATAATGTCTTATCTATTGCACTACAAAAGGAAATTAATCGGTTTGTATGTTACCGCCGCCGTTGATACAATATTTAGTATAATCCATAAAATAATTATTATATGTTACCATATTTAAACAAATCAAATAATAATACATCTTTTAATACTTTTTGAGACTAGTGTTATGTTGTCAAAATATTATTGTTATTGTTGAAAATAATGATTTTGATGATAACTTTTTTATGGTGGAGACTCGTAACTTTAGTAATTAAAACTTTATAATAGTGTTATGCGATAATAATTATTAATTAATTTTATTTAATTATTTTTTAAAATTAATATAATCAAAATAAAATTATTAATTAGTGATATAATTATAAAAGAATTGTTTAAAATTTGGTTTCATATATTTTTATTTTGTTTCATTTAAGCCCATCCTGAATCCTATATTTCCAAAAGGATCAAGAATATATTTTTGTCAGAATATGTCTTAGCATCTAAATAAACTGGCAGCTTAATATCAATATAACATTTGAACTGTCAATATGTTAGACAATTAGTTCTTTGATCTTAAATGCAGTCACATTCAACAAGTAATCTATCATATTATATATATGTATCCATCATAAATTTTTAATGTGTTTAAGATACGTGTTCAAAACGTTTCTAACTAAATAATATGTATTAAGTATTCATAAAAAAAAAAAAAAAAAAAAATATAAAAAAAAAAATAAAAAAAAAAAAAAAAAAGAGATTGCAAATAACTATCATCCAAAAAATTAAATTATATTAATAATAATATACTACTTATGTTTAGACAACGATCGAAATTATATATTTAAATTAAACTTACATATTAAAATGTGACATAGAAAAATACACGTTAGTTAATAGTTACTAACCTATTAAAATTAATTATATGTCAGAATAAATTAAAATAAAAGAAACTTGAGATTAAAAGAAGAATATAAAGAATTATTAAAAAAAAAGAAAATAACAAAACTTGGTTCCAAAACCATATTAAAAAGTAGGTTTTAAGTCTAACTCAACCCCACAAAATTGATTTGTAACCTATTAAAATTAATTATATGTCAGAATAAATTAAAATAAAAGAAATTTGAGATTAAAAGAAGAATATAAATAATTATTAAAAAAATAGAAAACAACAAAACTTTGTTTCAATACCATGTTAAGAAGTGGGCTCTGAGCTTAACTCAACCCTACAAAACCAACATATAAGATGAAGTTTGCACCTCATTTATTTATATATATATATATATATATATATATATATATATATATATTATAAAATTGTCTTATTTTTAGTTGACGTGAAATCCATCAGGCACATAGAAAAGTAATAAAAGCATAAAGTGTTGGACAAAAGACACAAGTCAACGGTAAGAAATATATGAAAATACTAATTATTTTGATGGTATTGACATATGAATATTTATTTTTATTAATTATTTTGATGGTATTGACATATGAATATTTATTTTTATTTTAAAGTAAAATGATGGCGAATATATACAAATATTGAATACACGAAAGTGAGGTGTACGATATATGTAATGAGAGAGGGAAGTCCTTATCAGAATATATATAGGCTATGCAAAGAAACAAGAATACCAAGTTAGTTCGACTACAAATTATTATATCCAAATATAATAACTTTAGAATTTTAATCATGGAATGTTTCATGCAAAAACATAATACCAGCTATTTTATTCTTTAATCAGATTACATATATAACCAATCAAAATGTAATAAATATATCTGGGTTAAAAATAATTATTTTTTACATTAAGTGGAAATGATATTTATGTTATTATTGTGATGATAATCTCTCTCATATCACAATCATCATGATTATCACAATATACTAATGTCATTATCATCATTTGTGACAACTATGGTGGTATGGACAACATTGATAATGGTAACTGTGATTATGATAATAGTAAGAACTACAACCATGAAGGTGTTTATTGTGGTAAACATAGTGATGATGAATCTGGTCATGACAATAATAATCATGGTGACCAAAATTACAATGATAATAATCATAACGATGGTGATGATCATTTTATTGTATATGATAAATTTTTAATTACAACTTATAAATCTTATTTTAATGAACATAATATCGTTATTTTTCTCGAGTTAATTTTGACTAGCATAGTTGACTCTTTTTTTTTCTTATCTTATTGAACAAATAATATAAGTTGAGAAAGAATATTGTAAAACCGTTAAAAAAACTAAAAAATAAAAATAAAATCAATCAACAATACAAACCGAAATCCATCAAAATTTGACGTGGGACTCAACACACACACCCATGTTGTTCTGACATGATTGTACTGAAAAGTAACATTTCTACGAATTTTTAATTTATGTAACATTATAACATATTCGAGGATGACTTACATTTATACTTTCGTCTAATACGCTACCCGAGTTTATAATTCATCTTGATAATGACTTTCTGTTAATGTCAATTAGTTTAAAAATAAAATGTTAGATAACATATTTTGTGGTGTGCGAAGATGACAGTATATAAAATAAAATGTGGATTTTGACAATGTAAAGGAAATGACATTGAGAAAAGCAACTTTTGTAGCAATTGGGTTATGATTGAAGTCCAAAGTGTTAAAAGAGACGTGTTTTAAGTATATACGCAACACTGATGGCAACGATATGAACAAAGATAGCTGAACCGCATTTACATTTAAAAGTGATTTTATACAGAGAAATAACTTTCTTAAATGCTTCATTCTTCTTCCACTGTGATGGAAACTGTTTGGAAGATAATGTCAGCATCACCTATCGCAATTCAACAATATGTTCATTTATTAAACCTTCTTGTTGTTTCATGCGTGTCACCATCGATCCAGTTCATAAATTAAAACCACTGCACATTTCCTGTGATATGTGAACTCATACCGAGTTTTGAATACAAATGCTACTCATGAATCCAATATTCTTTGTCAGCATTAAATTCTCATACCATATCACACTTTGTATACCTTAAAATGAAGTGATATTAAGTGGATACACGTTACATTTTTAAGATTTCAGATAAATAATGTAAGATTTTTCAACAATAACCAACTTGAAAGAAAATGTTGTTAGGATTAAGTGTTTAACATTAGGTCAAACTCCTCTTTAATAATTGTTCATTTTGAATTGAATTCGTAATTTTGACTCTGATTCTAATGATTAGGATCGAGTGCTAACCATTATGTCAAAAACTATAATTATTAATTAAAAAGTACAATCTTTTTTATTTAAGAGTATAATAGTCTACGCATCACAATTATATTATCACCTAAACGAAACAATTTACGTTACTTAAAATAAATGTGTTATACTTGAAATCACAAAGACCAACTTCAGCATTCAGCACCCCATTTTTGAACATCCCATAAAGTTAGGTTAAAAAACAATAACAAGGTTAGCCTAGAGGAATATAATCAATAGGTGCAATATATCCTTTTTATTTCCTTTCTTTTAGAGAATAACCGTCAAAGGAGTGATCATTTAAAATCAAAATCCTAGATGAGACTATGGGTTAACGATTTAATCATTATAGTGGAGATCGCAAGAGGTTGAATATGGTTGCTTACTTAATACATTATACTTAAGAAAATTTGTCTTCTTATCAATTTTATTACTCGTCAAAAAATACACGTGAATTTTTTATTTTTATAAGTAACCATGGATATTCATAAATATTTTTATATTTTTCTTTTTTTAATAATTTTAAATGGAAGTATTTAAAAATAAATGTTTCAAATATGAACTAAATAAAACTAATTTTAAAGTATAATATAGATGAAGTTATACATTAAAATATTAATATAAATAAATTTAGTATTTCTAAAATTAAATTTAAAAGAGTTGTGCTAAAATATAGAATTTGAAAAATTATTTTTTTATTTACATAAAATTAAAATATTAAGTAAGGTAAACGGAAGGAAGAATTTTTTTTCTTAAGTAATTCATAATAAGTTAAAATTAATCTATTGAAGTTTAACATTTGTATCATAAAGAATTTAATGTTTACAGTATCAGCAACAACAAAAAAAACTACAGTATTATTTTTTAATGATTTTTGACAAAAAAAAATATTATTTCATGTTATTGGAATGTTAAGAAATATTATTATTAGACCTCTATCCTAATTAATACATTGTCCACTTAATTTTGAATCTATACAGAGTCAAATACAAATGGGTATTCTAAATTCGTTAAAAATGAATTTTTTTTATTAAATTGGAAATTTATTATGATCAAATAAATTATTATTTTTAACTAAAATATCATTATATTAGTTACTAGCTTTTAAAATATAAATATATAAAGATGAAAAACAAGAAAATATTTTGGTTGAGAGCAGTTTCAATTTTAAAGCTGCTGCTATATAATATCTACCTAAAACAATAAATACTTATACATAAAGTAATTACAAAAATATATTGTGGCTTCTAATTACAAAAGAAAATTTGTTTTCTTCATTATGTTATGAATATAAAATAAGACTTACATATATGTAACACACAAATATCAATTTCTCCTTCGTGCAAAAGCAAAAATATTTTGATTAAGATAGATAAAATTTATTTTTGTTCCGCACATCAAAATAGTTTATCATAAATATTAGTTTCAGAATAGAGACAAGTAAATTCTTCATATTATTAAGGTTTTTTGTATTTGAAAAGGTTATCAATAATTATAATCCTTTATCATTATATATATATATATATATATATATATATATATATATAATTTAGATGTAGATTCATAATGCCTTTAGAAGTTTCCTTGACCAACAACATTCTGAATTTAACATTGCACTTTGTTAGGCCAAGTTTTGTCAAATACATATTTTATTGTTGCCTGTTGGGTTGGGCTTCTAGTTTATCTCAACTTTGCTCTTTAATAAAGTCCAAATCATAAAATTACATTAACTAACGTTATTCATGAAACAGTTTAGTGTTAACCACCATTATCAAATTAATCTCCAAAATTCTAAAACTATAATTAATACTCATCAATTTAGTCTTTATACCATTAAGGGTTAAATATGATTTTTGTTCCTCAACTTTCAGTGAATTTTTTAATTAATCCATTTTAAAATGTGTAACCAATTTAGTTCTTTATCTTTCAAAATACGTGTATTTAGTCCTTTTAATCAAATTAAATTTTGTTAAGTTTATTTGACATTTCAAGCATTTCCATAATAGTATTTGACTTAATATTAAAATAAAAATGTGTCAAGCAATATAAACAACTCAAATATAATCCTGAAATGCGTACTAAACATCGAATAAACCTAACAAAAATTGATTAAAATGACTAAATCCACATATTTCGAAAAATGAAGGATTAAATTGGTCTAAAATTTCGAAATAAACTAATTCCAAAATTCACTAAAAATTAAGGGAAAAAAACATATTTAACGCTACTATTAATCCATTTAGTTACTAAAATTGATATTACAATGGAGATATTATTAATTTAATCTCCAAGAAAACTTACTAATTTAGTTTTTATTTTGTATCAGCATTTTGAAGGTAATTGGACCACTGACAGCACGGTGAAGGGTCCGGGGGACAACTCTTTCTTACAAACTTCAATAAATATTATGTTCCCAGATATTATAATCTCTGTCGTTATTTTATCTAACAATCTTCATCGATGAACATAGAACTAAACAAGTTAGACAAAATGTTAGGAGTTACAATGTTAAATTGTATCATTGTTGCATGTTAGGAATACAAGCTATTATCTTAAGGTTTTGGGTTAAGAGTAATGTCAATATTTTATGTAATTGAACTCAGGTTTTATTGGTGTTTGTATCTCTTCAGTGAACCCTCTGTGAACCTAACATTGCATGTATAATATTTTCATGGAAACAAACATATTTTAAATTTAGATGAAATTAGCGTATTGTAAAACTGTTACTGAAACAGGTGGAGTTTGGAAGGAGAGGGGGTTGGTGGAATACCTACCACTTACAATACACAAGTTGAACATTAAAAATTTGAAGTTCGTAATAATGTTCCAACCGGTTCACCAAACCTATGGGCTCAACATTAATTAAAACCTTGTCGTGTGTTTTTCTGGGTGTGCAAATGCTTGGCCCAAATAACTACCCCTCCTTCTTCTTCTTTCACATCACTTGGCTTACTAATTCATTCATTAATTAATTAATTAGAATCTACTTAAAAAAATTTCTATTGATTTTGAAGCAATTTGAGACCCTTCAAGTATTAAGTGATTAGTAGATTACCTAAAGTAGTACCTAATCTAATTTTCGAGTAATATCTTTTTTCTTTTCACGATTGAAAATATAGTTCTTTTCTAAAAATAGATTGAGATACAATATTATAGATCGATTCTTCAATAAGTTAAACTTGACTATCAAATTTGATTGGGACATGTTCCCTACAAAATTTAGGATGAAAAATCAAATATGTTTTTTCCATAAATTAAAATAAGCGTATGTACAAATTATTTATAAGAAAACATTTTTTTAATTGTATAGAAAATTTTCACTTATTAACATGTGTATATGAGATTTGTTGCAAAAGAAAGGTAAATCAAATAACAAAAGGAAAAAGTTATTTTTGACACTATCATTCCTAAATAACTACCATTTGGTGCCAACTTTTCCTAATAAAATATTATTATTTAAATAAAATATTAATTTATATGAGTGTCAAATAGAAGTATTAGTATCAAACTACCATCGTCCATAACAAAATGAACACCGAGTAAACTTTGGACAAAAAGGTAATAAATACAACGTTAGAAGATGTAGGGATAACTAATCCGAGACGAAGATGTGAGATGTGAGGTAACATTTTCTCTATCTAGTGATGTAGTGGTGATGATATTAATAGAGAAAAAAATTGAGATAATAATTTAATTAGTTAAGGAATAAAATAACAAGGGAAGAAAATACATGTGACTTGTCATCCGATTAACAATAAATAATATTAATAATAATATATAAAATAATATACTACTGATATAATAAATATGACTCAAATCTCTCACAATTTAATAAATTGATAAAAAAACATAAAAAAATAATGTAATATGATTGAGAAATAATTATCTTTAAAATATTTAATCAAAATATTTAAGAATCTTAACCTAGGTTGGTTATGCGGTGAGGTCCGAAAAAAAAAAGTAGATGATGAGTTAAGTATTTTGGTCTGCTAGTTCACTTAAAGTTCATTTTACATGATTCGCAATCTGTACGGATCAATGACAAGGCAGAATAAATTGGTCTACATAATCTTTATAATCTTTATTATTGTATGAATTTTTCTCAAAATATGTATTTATAATTTATGATGAATGTACTTATGTGAGTATTATGTGGATTTTTTTATTAATTATTAAGTTTGTTTTTTTGGGAGGATCTCTCGTCACTTACTTCTACTTTTTTTATAACTTTAGTTATTTGAAATTTAACTTCCATTATTATTTTACTTATCTACATCTTTTATGAAATTTCTAACTAACCCTACTTAAAAATTATATATTATAAAATTATAAATTTCACCTATTTTAAGAAATATAATTATAGAATTTATTATTTTCACTAATGTAATTAAATAAAAATAAAATTATTAAAACTTTGCACTTAATATTTTACATGTCATAGTGTAGGAAGAAAGTTACATAAGAAATAATATAATTAGAATTGGTTTAAAAATAAGGGTTAAATATGTTTTTGGTCCCTCAAGTTTAAGTGAATTTCGGAATTAGTCAATCTTTAAAACTTTATACCAATTTAGTCATTCATGTTTAGAAATACGTGGATTTAGTCATTCTTACTAATTTTTGTTAAATTTATTTAATATTTTAAACGCATTTTATGATAATATTTGAGTTAACACTGAAACGAAAAGGTGCCAAACGGTGAAAACAATTCGAATACTATCATAAAATGCGCTTGAAACGTCAGATAAACTTAACAAAATTTGGTTAAAAGAACTAAATTCATGCATTTTTAAAGATGAATGACTAAATTAATATAAAATTTCGAAAAAGAACTAATTCCGAATTTCACTGAAACTTGAGGAACCAAAAATATATTTAACCCTAAAAATAATTTCACAAATATTAAAAATGAAGTTTGAAGTGATAAAATATGATTTGTGACGTACTTCAGGTAATGTGAAATTATTCTCCCTACATTTTCAATATAGTAAGGCTCAAAACTAATTTTGTTCTCGTTTGTGAATTATTGTATATAATCCTTAATAATTTTTCTCCTGATGTAGTTCTTAATTGAATTTTAATTTTGGATTTTATAATTTGTTTTTGGTGGTCAATAAATTTTTACATTTTTTTTTTTATTCTCAATATTTGTTTTTCTCATTTTGGTTTCCATAGTTTTATTTATTATTTATTGACATCTTTTAAGTGACTGTTAAGTGATTTTGTGAATGACTTAGTTGTAATGTGTTTTTTTAGATTATTTCATTGTCGTTTCAGTTACGGTTTTTTAACATTTTATTTCATTGAACATGTTTTTTTTTTTTGTTAAAATTTTCATTCAAACACAGAGAAAATTGATAAAAATAATACATGTAAGTCGTTAACCTTTAAAAGAGGAAAAATACATGTATTTCTTTTAAATGATATTAAAGAGTAAGAACAAAATATAAAATTTTATTAAGATAAAAAAAGAAAAGAACATAAACATTAATTAAAGGACGACTATCATTATTTTTATCACATTCTATCACTTCTAACTTCATTTTTAATATTAATTATTTTAAAATTAATTCTAAATATATTATTAGAATATAATTATTAGAGTTGTTTTAAAATAATTTTAGAAATACTAACTTATAAAAATATGTTAATTTTAATAAAAATATCACCATAATATTTATATAAAAATAAATTTGGTCTTAATTTGGAATGAGACAAAATTGTTTAATTTTATAAAAAAAATTAAATTAAATTAAACAAAAATAAAAAATATAGAAAATGAATTAAAAAAAGAAATAAAAATAAAAAAATAACATAAAAATCATATACAGACATATTTGATTCGTTTTGATTATTATTATATTTTTTTTATTTAATTGAGTTTTTGTTTTTGTAAAAAAGATTCAATATAAAATTAAATTGGTGTTTCAAAGTATCATGTGTCAAAATCTATGTTTATTATATGTTAAATTATATGCTTGTCACATATCAAAATATATAGATTTGTCACGTATTAAAATTAGATCATCTTTTATATTGGAACCTCTATAGTTTTAATGCGTGACTCTTTTGAATAAAAGATATGTTAAATTTTTACGAACTCAAATTTTGATAAATAATACTTTTAAATGCTATTATTGATCTAACAAAATGGGACCATGTTGAATATTTGTTATAGAAATGAGAACTCAATTCATAATTTAAAGAAGAAAAAGTAACTTAATTATATATAAACCAAAACAAGTAAAAAAAAAATATATAGTAACCAATTAATGATTAAGTCTAAAAGTAGTAATGATAAAATTCCAAAGTCAAATAGTTCGGCCGTTAAGGCTTGAATGAGTAGTTTAGTTGAGAAATTAATCTGAATTAGCTTCCCTGAATAAAAAGGAAGAGGTAGCAACGGAGCATGTAATGAGTTTATATAAACTGATTGGAAAGTAAAGGAAAAGCGGTAGGTTGAAGAGTAAGAAAGGAAGATGCCTTATTTGTGGTGCCTTTCTTTTCTAACAAAGTCAAATAATGATGCCACAACTTTATTTATGGAGGTGCTCAATTTTGTGGATGGAATTTCACATTTTAAAGTCAAGTACTTAACACTTAAGGAGGGAAAAACTCTCCACAAACTCAAATGAAAACAATCCAACAATTTTATTTTCACACACAAACTTAGTTTTGCAGGGTTAACTGCTAAACGTGATTTTGGTAACTCAATCCACAACTAGAAAAAATAGTATAATAGGGCAGAGTAAGAGTTTATCGACAAAAATGGACTAAGTTGGGTTGGTGAGTGCTTCACCAATTTAACGCACAGAAAGCAAGAAGGAAACGAAATATCGGAACTGTGGATAGAAAGGGGAAAAAAATACAGTTGTACGTGAACCTATAATTTTTTTGGTTTAATCTTGTTTTGATCTCCATTTTCATATTTTATTACGGAAAATGGGACTAAAGACATAATTAAACCATTTTTTTTCTTATCAATAAATATTATGTGTTAATTTTATTAGTAGAAGATTTGAACTCATAATCACTCATACTTCATTTTGTTCATTTTGTGCTAACAGAAAGAATTGAATCCACGACCACTTTCACCGTATCTTTAAACTTTTACTGCCAAATGAACCTTGAAAAAACGAACGTATGCATGAAAGGGTAGAAAGGAAAAGAAAAGAGGGACCACAGATAGATGAGTGGTAGGACTGAGAAGAACTTGGTAGGCAGAAAGCCATGGGTATGACATAGCTTTGATGGTGTGATGATGATGATGAAGATGGATTAATTCCAGAGTTGGTGCAGTAGGTTCCCTCAGGAAGCCCCCACCATAGTATTGTTAGATATTAGAGCACGTAGAAACTTGGGCATATTTATATATGATAATGTTCCACATGTCACCAAAAAGTATGGTGTTTGGGTGCCAAATTTAGGCTCCATTTTCCCCCCCACAATCAAATTTGTCTTTTGCTTTGTTTTCTTTCCCATCTCATGCCATGCCATGGACCTTGTCATTTCCTCAACACCAACCAATCCATGGATTTCAATTCTTTGTAGGTTACCTAGACACTGTCCCCAACATGCCCACTAGCAACTTGATAGAGATGTCGTCTCAAACATTTATGTTTTTTCATCTAACCCCTGAACTCAACTCAACTCAACTCAACCCAACCACTTGGGATATTTATTATCTCTCTCTAATATTACTCCTACCAACACCATCTTTTATCAAAATCCTCCTCTGTTTAATTCTTCTTATACCTAAATCTCTTACATAAAAATATTAATTCACAGATATGGCAACTCACTTTCTACTTTTTATATAAAGATTTTTTTTCCTTCATCTTTTTTTATCAGAAATGAATGGTGTGTTAAACAATGTTGTGAGAAAATAAAAATACTAGAATTTGTATTATGTAGAGTGAAAACAGAACATAACAGAACAAAGCCCTTGTGTTGCAACTACAGAGTAGTGTACTCTGTCTACTTGATATTGACATGTTTTTAACCAAGTCCTAACATCACTTACAAATATTAAACTATAATGATGTGATTGTGTATTTAAAGACCTATTTAATGATAAACTTGTAACAGGTTTTAAGAAACTCAATTTCCAACTGCATAAATAATACCATCTTATGACACTATAGACAGTGATGGTAACTGCTTTTGAAAAATTACGAAATTAAGAGGAAAAAAAATCGAACACGGGTACCCAAACAGTGAATATAACTTTTATGTTAGCAAGTAATTTTGAAGGTGTTGTTGTCATAAAGGTCAATGAATCTATCTCTATGTAATAAATTGTGATTAAATAATAGCATAAAAAACTATTTACAGTGTAATTTTGGGAACAAGAAATGGTGTATTTAAGTAACATGTTGCTTAAAAATAAAAGGAATACCATCACATCACCGACAACGTATTCCAATCAGAAGCTAAAAAAGAAAAATGAAATAAAGAACAGAACAGAGGAATGAACAACTCATTGCTTACGCACTTGTTGGATCATCACTGACATTTGTGTATCAGTGGATACAGTGATGATACATTAACTAACTCAAATTTAGCGGAAAAAAGTGTTTTTTTATTTTTAATTTAAGGATGTCTTGTACAAGTTCGTGATGAGTTGATTTATGTTTTCCTTATATGGGAGCTGAAGATAGTAGGTAACTAAGAGGCGTGAAAGAAAATTAGTGAAACATAGTGCAAAGAAAAATGGATGAACAGTGAATGTGTTATTTTTGAAGAGAAAGTTGGAATTTGGAAAAAGACATGTAATTTTCCGTTTGAGGAGAGGGAACGGGAGTGGTTGCGGGAATATTGTTTTCAAGTGTTGCGTTGCGTTCCCATTCCGTGGTGGAGCCTGCTTCGTATGTCACTCTCATCCCCAAGTGCGTGCCGCCACGCGCGCAACAAGTTAAGGATAATGAATGAAAGAAACACGTGTCAGAAAAGGGGTAAATGAGAAAAATGGGTCCTGTCTAATAGATCCCAACATATTAACTCCATGCTGAGTTGCCATTCACACCGCATCAACACCTTCCATCTTTCTCCCTCTCTCAACTTCTTATCATTTTCTTCTATATTTATTTCATTGCACACACGCCATGTGTAGTAAATTGTTCATATTACACTTACAACATTTGTATTTAACTTGTTTGAATATGAATATCTAGCTTCAGACACAAATTGTAACTGTGATGATACACAAAATATATCCATTTTTTGTAAAGTTCCAAAGTGAGTAATAAATAAACCGTGAATTGGTCAAGCATTCGATATGCTCGGTCAGTGGTGTGAAATAAATGAAGACTGGATACAGAGATGATTCAAAACTGGTGAAGGCTTCTGGAGAAACAGTTTACAGTGTTGTTTCTTATTTCTGAACATTTTAAACGTTTTTAATTAATGTATCAAAATTTGCTTTAACTATCTAAAGTCTACATGATAAAAACTACTCAGGAACAGTTACTGTTGAACTTTTGGTACTGTTTTGTACTTTGAAAGAAATGTGATACAACTTTTGTGCTAATTTAATTTTTTATTTACCTAATTTTCCTGGATTCAGTGAACAGTGAAACATTTCTGAGCCATGGAACATTTTCTTTAAGCTGATTTATCTGACAGTTCAATCATCCTTAACAGTGGATTAAACTGAAGAATAGAAATGAGGGTAATTGATTTAGGTTATGTGATTTAATGGAAGAGAAAAAGAAGAAATTGAAAAGTGAGGAAAATATGTTTAAATAAAAGGGGGAGAGGAGAAGAATGTCTCTCTTTCTCTGAACTTAGGTATGTGTGAATGGCTGCTAGCTAGCATGGTGGAAAGCTGTCCACTCTCATTGTCTTTCTCCAAAAATAGCAATTCAGAATTCCAATCTCTTGAATTTTCCATCCCAGTTGAGTAAATCATCTTTCACCTTCACTTCACTCCACTTCACTTCCATCTTCCACTGTTTGCAAACTCTCTCTTTTCCTTTTCTCGCTCCCTCTTTCTCTTTCAGTATACTTTTTCCCGATTCTCTATTTTTCCCTCCTTCAACTCTGCTTCAGCAACCTCACACCCTCTTTGTCTTCACCATATTCACCTATTTGTTTTCTTCTACGTTTCTTTCCATCTTCTTTTCACGTGCTCTTCTCACACCTTGTCCCTTTCTGGTTCTTCTCTCGCGGCTTCTTCTTTCCTTCTTTAATCCCTTTGGTTTCTCCAAAATCGAAGACCTTCATGGCTTTAGGAGACTAAATTCATGTCTTTCTTTGTTGGGTAATGTAAAACAATGCTTTTTCAGTCGCTACCTTTCTGCTAACCTCAGGCAACATGACCCCAAATTCCAGCTCTGCCTGGCCATAGCCAATTAGGAACACTGTTCGGATACTATTCAAGAGTCAATTGTTGTTTGGTCCTGTCTAATTGTCTTGCACCTACCCTTCTTCTTTTGCATGTGATGGAATCTTGGAGCTTTGTCCCTGAAGAAAAGGAGTGTGTCTCCAATGAGGCACTATCCCCTCCCAACACTCTCGGGAGGACCATAAATTCTTTCCTGGGCTGGGAACTCAAAACCCCATGTGCTTTTTCCAACGACATGTTGGGTTTGGGTCAGCACCCCATTGAGAATCAAGGTTTTGAGGAATTGGGTTTTCCTGAAATGTTGGGCAAACACTTGTCCGATGATCTAATTGCCAGTGTTTCAAGCAGAAAGGTGGATGCTGGTAGACATCAACAACACCAGCACAGTGACAGAATCACTGGAACTGTTGTGGATGCCCCAAGTGCCTTTTCTCAAAGAGGGGACTCAAATTCCAAGCTTTCAAACTCAAATTCCCTCATTGATTTGAAACTGGGTCGATTTGCTGACCATGGAGATGCCATTGATGCGGGGTTTTCCAAAGTTTTGTCTTCCTCTGAGTCATCAACCCCTCCCAAGAGAGTGAGAGTTTCGGGGGTTCACTCTCAGACTGCATATTGCCAAGTCTATGGCTGTAACAAGGATCTCAGCTCCTGCAAAGATTACCACAAGAGGCACAAGGTGTGTGAGGTTCACTCCAAGACTGCCACCGTTATAGTCAATGGTATTGAGCAAAGGTTTTGCCAGCAATGTAGTAGGTTGGTCAAGTTTTCAACCTTTCATCTTACAATTCCATGCTGCTAAATGTCTATTACTATGGCTTGTCTCTTTTTGGTGCCCATTTGAATACCGAACATGACTCTTTACCAACTCAATTGTATGTCATATTGGTTTTAGAGGCTTTATCTGCTATGCCTTGCATCATTTTCCTTTTCCGCTTTAGATATGGTCAATGTTACTAGTTTGGCTACTTCATAATGGGCAAGTTTGAAATGAGAAGCTGTGTTGTTGAGATATATAGTTTTGTTGTAATGTTTAGTATATGATCCAGGTTTCATTTGCTGGCTGAATTTGATGATGGTAAGCGAAGCTGCCGTAAACGCCTTGCAGGTCATAATGAGCGTAGAAGAAAGCCACAAATGGGGATTCACCCCGGAAAGTCTGGGAGGTTGCTTCAGCCATGTGGGGGTAATAATATATATTCTTAAAATAGTTCATGATATAACTCTCCTCTCTCCTGCACTTCCCTTTTCTCTTAAATTCCCATCTTACTTTTGGTCACATGCACATTCAACCTCGCATTCTTCGTTGATTAAATTTCATGTGATTGGCTGATTAATTATAACTCTGTTGGCACTAAAAAATATAGAAGCACGCCTTTGAAAAGGTGGTTTCTTTTCCTTGTCCATATCTACCTTTTGAAAGGCTTCATGTATCGTCCATACAGCCTCAGAAATGATTCAAAGTTTTTGTTCGACTTTCTGTTTTACTTCTCAATTTTGATTCCCGTCCATACTGTGGTACATTTGTCATACAGTTTTCTGTCAGGTTTCATTCTGATGTCAGTGTCATCATTAACTCTTTGTGCTCAAACAGCTACACTTCAAAACACGTAATGTGGTCCAACTTATATTATTTTTTAGAGGTAATCTGCTAATTGGTATCCTGCATTGTCACCCACCCAACTGAATAAATGTGAATTTTCAAATGTTGATTTACCTGATGAATATATATCCATAAGATATGCTGTGTCATCTCATAGCCCCATTTGTTTCAAAAATGTTTATTCTTCGTTTATTTTCTGTTTTGACCTTGTGTAAACTAACTTCTTTTATTTTTTGGTACGTTGTCTAAACTACTTTTAATTTGGACTCTTTTGTTAGCAAATGTTAAGTGACTTGTTCAACAAAAGATTGGTGTTATCTCTTATTAGGGGAATGTCCTTCAACTAGGTGGGGTTGACTATATGGACCACGCAATGTCTTTAGACTTTGAAACCAAAATTCGTAGATGTTATTTACCATGAGATCTCTGTTGACAAATTCTCCTATGTCCTTCTTGGTCCACCTCTCCTCCTTCACGTGACTAGAAACCATTCAATCAAAACTTCTCACACCACAGGTGCCACATCCGTCTCCCTTTTGATTAGTCATTAACTTGTCTGATTATAAACAACATGAAGCCCATTCAACCGGAAATAACTTGAGTTTTTATCCCATAGACTAACCTTAATATTCTATGATATATCTCAACTGTTGCCACTCATGTTCTGCTTCTAATTAGAAAGGGCAAAAAAGAAATGAAGCAGTGAGAGAGTTTTCGTACGTTACTGTTAACATTTTTTTAATTGCTTCATGGAATGAAACAAACTTCTTTCAGTCATTTGTGCTAGAACATCAAAAGTGTTACAAAATTTGTAGTTGTTTTAATATTCAGAAACTCTTGAATTGATCTTTAAACTGTATGTATGGGACGTGCCTAAATTCTAAAGCTATCGTTGTTCCTTAATCGTACTTTGAACCGTTACGCTTACTCATCATAATAGTTAAATTTGAGATGGTTTCACGACTCTTGCAAGAACTGATTCCCTGAGGCCAGTTTTGTCTACTTTTATAGTCATCTGATATTAGTAAAGTTGTTTGAAGTTGATAAGGATCATGTGGTTGCAGATAGCAGATTCCAGGGAACCATGTTAACATCATCCTTTATCCGCCCAGAGATGCTTCCTAGTGGGGTCATGTGTTCTGAGAAATATGGTGTGAGTAGCTTCTGGCGACCTATCAAAGCAGAACATGGGGCTGGTTTTAGGCATCTTTCTTCTATGCCTGTATCCAATGGACATCCTCAGTCAAGATCTTTGTTCCCATCATATAACGGAAAACAATTTCCTTTTCTTCATGAAAATTGTGCAACGTCCACCACAGGAAGCATCTTCTGCGAGAGCAATAGCCACTATCCACCTGCTCTTGGGGCACAAAATTCTGGGTTAAGACCACTATTCCAGGACACCATAGGAAATGAGGACTTCAATGTTTTTGATACAGCATCAACTGTTCAAGGATTGTCGGGGATTTCAGACTCTTGTTGTGCTCTCTCTCTTCTGTCATCTCAATCCCAGAACTCTTCAAGCCAATCATCAGGAATTCCCTTGGCTCACTCCATGGTTATTCCAACCAGTCATGGCCATCACTACAACATGAGTCAGGTCTCTGAAAAGATAGGAATAAGCTCACAGACTTCTTCAAGCCGAGTGTCAGATAGTTTTCCTTCAGAACTAAATCATGCAGATGGAAGTCATCTCAGTCCTGTGTTAATATCAGACCATAATGATATTGTAAACTTTGATATGGCAGATGGTATATTCCATGGTTCAGAATTCATGAATGTGAAGGACCGACTTCCCTGCGAAGATGGTGCAACCATAGACTTGCTACAATTGTCATCACAGCTTCAGCGAGTTGAGCATGAGAGGCAATCCTTGCAGGTGAAGCAAGAAAATGATTCTTCTTGCACTCTGCGGATTACATAAAATGCTTTGGAAGAGGTACGTTTTCCTGTTTTGCTAAAATTTGGTGTCCCGATTTCTCTATGCAGACTACGTTGGCACTTTGCTGAAGGTAAACCTGTGGTTAACACTACACACCATGCACTACCTCTATATCATGCTTCCTCCATTCCTCTGCTTTCGAGGAAAATGGAAAAATGAAATTTGGGGCTGTCATTTAAGGCTCTACTTTAAAACGAGGAACTAAATTATTTGAATTAACACCATGATCGGTGTAAAATTTGTAAAATTGATGTGTTGTGACATTAATAATATCTTGCAATGTCAAACTCATTAATTCTTGGGACATTAACAATATATTATTGAATGAAGTATAGAACAAATTTACACTAATAATGCATAAAATTAAAGTCCATCTCACTTGCATGATACGTATTTAAGTTTTTCAATCACCAAAGTAAATTATTAATATTTAATTCTATGTTGTGTAATGACTAATTAGGTATCAAGTGATTCAAGATATTGTTTTCCCTCTGAAGTACATTTACCTAAACGGAATCTAGAGGATGAAAATTTGATTTTGTATTCGATGCAGGAAAAGGGTCGTGCAGCATGCGACGGTCATCTTAGACAACGTAGGCCACAGTGAAATTGAATCTTCAAATGGTGCTATTTTCATCTGTTGCTAACTATTTAATGTAGTTTGCTTGTGCTGATTCGGTTCAAGAACTTGTCTGCAGAATAACTGATCTACTAAACACGTCAGGGGCTACATCTATGTGATATTAGTTAGGACGCAATTGTCCCAAGTGTAATATATCCATCTGGATGTAATAAACAAAAGCCTTATAAACATTTCAAACCAGGACAACTGTTTACTGGAATTGACGTTCGATTTCGTGCCAACTTTGGCAATGACATTTTTTGTCGTACTGAAATATTAATCTTGCACTGGTATTGTAACGATAATGACAAACTCTAGGTGTAACATCTTACGTGTCTTACTGTTATTCAATTAAAATTAGAGTTTGATCAAAATATAAAGCTGATGAACAACATGCAGAGTTGGATGAGTGAAGACTGTGGAAGCCAGCCTGTTCTTGGTGGAATGTGGAAGGCAGAGACATATTTTTATACATATTTTCTGAAAAAGTAACTTTACATCACTTTGATGGGACAGGCAAATTCATAATCATGAACCAGGGAACTGGAATAGGGACATGCCAGACCAACTCACTAATCTCGTTGAGAAGCGCGTCACTAAATTCAACACTTGAAGCACGTACCAACGTCACAGTCTAGGTGTTACACTATATATTCATGCATAGACGTAAACCTTCAAATACTCTTCTTCCACAACCTCGTACACCATAGATGACACTACCAATCACCAACCAATGTTTTTGAAACAGTCTATGGTTCAATTATAATTAAACCATAGGTTCAATGTTCAACACATGTTAATAAAGTTATTATAATGATTAAGCTATTTGCTTATGAAAACAAAAGAGATGACGAGTATGAACGAGCGTTAACTATGATTATGATAATGGTTTATATATATATATATATATATATATATATATATATATATATATATATATATAAATATATATATATATATATTTTCATCATATAATTATAGTAATTAAAAAATTTTATATAATATTTAACTTACTCTATTATATACAATATGAAACTTTTGATTCACATTTAAATTATTTTCAACACTAATAATGATGATCATTCACGTACAAATGATAAGACATAGAAGCTAAAATGAACATCGATAATTTATACATACAAAAAATGAAGAGAAAATCACTCTAGAAAGGTGTAGAAGGTGCTGACTAAACTTTATGCTTGAATTCATCAAAATGCTGGGAGATCAATTGTCTACTCTAAAGAGCGAAGAGAAAGAACAAAGAAAAAGTAACAACTACATAATTTTACAACGCAAAAAGCTACAACATACACGAGGGAGTAAAATCCACCTTTCTAAGTAAATAACAGAATTGAACAGGGTTCTTGTGTTCCATGCATACTATGAACCGTGTGAACGACTTCAGCTTCAGCAATCATGTGCAGATAACTTATGTAACTTCAAAAGAGAAGATAACTCCTTTTATGTTCCGCATATATAGATTCTCCAACATGGTTAAGTCAATAACATTACCACACAGGCTAAAGTGCCAAAAACTGTGCTTAGTAAAGAGAAAACTAGTCTTGAACTTGCATTTGGCAGCCATGGATAGGCGTCAGGAGGTGGCATTACACAGTTATCTCCGTTGAAATAAATTCTTCGAGGGAAAGCCCATCCCTTATCAAATGTGAAGGTTGATTTGTCCTTTCGGAATAAGAGCTCAGACTGCACATTCCCAAGGGGTCCTGCTGAAGTAAGTAAATCATTGTAGAACTTTACTCCCCACAGCATACCAGTATCATCTGCAAAAACCAGATTCCAAAACAATCATACAAAAATTGGAATATTTTTTGCTCACAAGTTTATCTCAGACTACATATGATAGTGCAAGATAGAACTTACTTAAGCCCATATAAGGCGTTATCGGCTTGTAGTTAAAGCTGAAAACCTGAGTTAAATTGTCAAAGTTTGGATGCTGGACAACAAGGTTCCATTGTGAATAGTTCACTATGTAATTGAAATTTGTGATTGTAATCTTGATCCTCCAGTACTCTTTATATTGAAGTTTCACGTGCCAATGCACTCGAATAGGACACATGTGATTGGTGCACCGGACCAGAGGTGTACTTATAGCTTTGCCTGGGGGTGATACAACTGAAGCTAAATGTGGGGAATTAGGACTGCAGAAAAGTTCAGAAAAATATATCAGAGGACACTTTGGTATCTACACACGAATGATAAATTAATGACTTACTCTACACAGCTTCCAGGTTCTGTTTTGTTTTGGCAACCACAGGTGCAGGTAGGGCAGTTTACTATTGTATTGTTGTAGAAGGATGAAAGAGAAACACAGCAAGTTGGAGTCTTCTGAGCTAGGAATTGAGAATACGTGCAAGTAACATTCCAGGTCACTGCCAAAAAAAATATTCAGATTAGGTTTAAACCAAATCTGAGAAACTAAAACTTGCTTTTCATAGCTTTTGTGATCACTGTATAAAGCATAAGTAATTAGGTCCAGTTACCTCGCTGCTTATTATTTGTTTGACTATAAGCTAATAATCTCATCTCATCAATGAAGACAGATATTGCTATTCTATGAAGTAAAATTGGATTCTCTTGTTGATAATTCAATAACAATAGCCTATTTTCAGTATCTGTTTCTATGAGATAGTGCACTCCTAAACCTACAGAACTCACTTCAGTTTTGTAAGAGAGTAAATTTATAGAATAAAGTCTAATGTGTATACATCTATTACATCAAGAAACATGTATATATAAATGTAAAGTTACAAGTCAATGCATTTTGGAAGTAACTTACTCAATGCTTGAGTGGTTCTCCTCTTGTCTTTGGTAATAAATTTAGTTGGTTTCACAATCTTTGCAGGTCCACAAGTATAACCAGGCCCTGGTGCTTTGAGGGTAAAATTTCTTGGCAGTTTGACCGTTTTGTTAGTTGTTCCTGCAGAACCAACACTGAGTTGAAATGAGCTTATTGCATGTTCAGGGTCCTGGGCCCATGAAGTTAGGACTCCCCCAGTGCAACAATTGGCAATCTGCTGGTTGTAAGGAGTTCCAGGAAGTAAATCCACAACAGTTGGATCCTTCTTACAACAATGAGGAATGTTCCCTTTGAACCTTGAACAATCCCCTTGCTCTGTGGTTTGGCCTCCCACTACATTCCAAATTACTTCCTTCTTTGCCCATGTCCACCCTAGTATCCACCCAGGAGCCTGAATATGCCGATACTGTTGAAAGTTGTACATTGTAACAACAGCCTGTTCAAGTAAGAAGGATTTATTATGTTCAACAAACACACAATATTGATTTGGATATAAATTTCAAGGCACTTAAAAAATTGGTACAACAACAGTAGGGAATGGTTTGTGATGTTCAATATTATGCCAAAACTCACTTACAATATAGCCGTCCGGTGTCCAGCTTATGACATCCCATTTGATTGTAATGTTGGCGGTTGGATCAAGTGCATCATAGGCTTCTGTATATGGTTGAACAACCATGAAAAGTTGAAGACTTTAACTTCTGGGTAAGATTAATTTTACAGGTAGATTACAGAAGCCTCCAAAATAGTAGTTTGTATGTATCCTTTCTATGCCAACATCATACTTTCTTCAAGCTAGAAAATAAACAGAAAGTTTTTCCCATTTTCCCCTCTTCATTCAAAAGATGTTGAAAAGGTACTTATCGTGTTACATTCCCATATAATCACCAAATGACCGTTAATTTAAGAAGAGCGTAACTGGGTTTGTCTATAGTTCTACAAAGAGAGCACAGAACAACACCCGACATGGTAGCCATTTCATCATTAAAGCAAAAGTACACAGCAAATATCATCGTCAACAATCGAAAAGAACAAATGTCTAGGAAACTTGAAAGAAAGACTAAATAAGAACCTAAAAGAAAACACTAAAAACGGTTGAGAGAAAGAATCACAGACATTTATTGTTTTTGCATGTTTTTGCTTTAAAGAAAATGGGAATGCTTCTGAATCTTCATGGCAACTGTATTGAAAGAAAGTGTGAAGTATGATAATATTCCGAAGAAGTAAAGTTGATATATGAGTGAGGAGGAAGTAAAGCAGTACCAGTAGAAGAGAATGTTGTGCACAATAGCAGTGACAGCAGTAAGATGGCCAAGAAGCCAACACGGGGGACAGCAGATCCAGTGGTGGAGAACCACACAGACTCCATTTCTTCCGGCGCAGAGTTTCTTTCACAATGAAAATGAAGCAAGAACTCAAGATAGCCAGCCACCACCCTTAACAAGGTTAAGGCTTTTGAGTCTGTGTTCAACTTTGAAACACCCTTGCCAGTGACATTATCATACTCTCTCACTCTCTCTCTCTGTCTTTTCAAAAATAAAATTACCAAAGACTTCAGCTTTTTTAGTGTTGTCATTATTATCATCATATCACCCTTCATTTCTTGGATTTCCGAGTACCAGCGATATGCATTTGATTTTTCATTTCAATAATCCTTTTTTAATTTTAAGTTTAACATACATCGATGTGTTTTAGTTTCTCCATAAAACCAGAAGTAGTGAATGTTGAGAATAAAAAATATAGTTATTTCATTCTCAGCACCAATGTTGCGGACAGAGGAATGTAAGGGAAGTTGTATAGCAGTATTGTTGAATTGAATAATTGAATAGAAAGAGTAATGCAGTGAATGAATGATTTTAAAATTGGGGTAGGGGTAGTATTGGAAGAATGAATCGTGAAGAGAAAGCAACAGTGAAGAGAGTAAAGACACAACACTTTCCCCTCCCTCTTAGGATGTTTGCCGCATCTAAACATTTTTTTTTGTCCCAAACCCTCAAAGACTAATTCATATGCAACTGTTAGACAGGGACGGGATTTAAAAATTTGCGTTTTCTTATTTTGTCGGAAATTTATGAAAAGATAAATTTGATTTTTTTTTTCTATTGTTACTATTTGTAGATATTTTTATGTTTTATATTTTAAATTTAAAATAAAATCATTTTTTATAAATAATTTAAATAAAATTAAGAATTTTACAGTACAATTCAAATTAAACTATTTACTAAAATATTAATATAAATAAATTTGATACGAAATATAATAAAAATTATTTTTTGAAATTATTTTCATTACATATTTTTAAATAAAAAATAAAAATCTATAAAATCAATCGATAATAAATATTCTTTTATTAATATTTTTATTTTTATATTTTGATTATTATTATTATTATTATCTATTTTATATATCTCAAATATCATTGAAAAAGTTAAATCCACTGTCTCTTTTACTGTACATCCTTTTCAATTTTTATTAGTAGACGAACTTCATAGCTTCGTCATAACTTGAAAGTATTTAATTAGAATATTCATTTAATTTCCATATATTTTATATTGGTTGTGGATTTTGTTTTTCATCCCTCCTCCTGTTAAACAGTACTGTTTTATTTTCTACATGGCTTTTTGTTTGTAGATCAATAGACTTGAATAATCTGTCGGACTCTGACATATTTGTGAATTATTATAAATGTTGAATTAGTTTGAAGAAAAAAAGAAACATTGGCCACTTAGGTGGAACTTTGCTGAAGAGTTAAGACATAAAAGTCACTTTTGAGCCGATAAGGTAATTAATTGTTATGGACTTTAATTCACTACGACGCAAAAATTATGATCTACATTTGTGGATGATGACATAAGCAAATAGTTATTATTTTTAAGGTTAAATATATATATTTTTAAAATTTCAGTAAAATTTGGAATGAGTCTTCAAAATTTTTCACCGATCTAATCTTTTATTTTTAAAAATATGTGAATTTAGTTTTTATAACCAAATTTTGTTAAGATTATCTGATATTTCAAGCGCACTTCATGATAGTATTTGAATTGTTTACGTCGTTTGACACATTTTTGCTTTAATGTTAACTCAAATATTATCATAAAATACGTTTAAAATGTCAAATAAACTTAACAAAATTTGATAAAAAAGATTAAATCTACATATTTATAAAAATAAAGAACTAAATTGAAATATAAACTTTTAAAAAAGAACTAATTCTAAAATTCATTAGAACTTGAGAAAAAAAACATATTTAACCTTTATTTTAAATACATAACGAACACATGCTCACTTTGGCAAACATTTACCGGCCCTTTTCCTTATGCCAACTTACATGCACTAATTGAAGGGCTCAGCCCAATTCAGAATTCTGCAATAAACATTCCTATCTACACCAACCCTTTTACATTCTCATAACTTCATTTTATTTTCTAGGCTTGTTTCTTCTTGCACCTCCATGATTATTACTAACTGCACCTCATACTAAAAAGACCAAAATACCCTCCTGTTATACTTTGCATCTTTGTCTCCACCATTGCCATGGTTGCCTCCACTTCCAACTGCACCTTCATTTTTCATTGCGGCTGCACTGTTTGAGAGGAGAAAGAAAAATATAAACTTGTTTCCGTAAAGCTCATTCCATAAAGTATGTTAATGTTCTAGAACATCTCATTTCATAGGGTATCTTTGAAGTTTCTAAAATTCAGTTTAAGAAAAAATCTTTTCAGAAGGTATCTTATATATGTTTTGAAAAAATTATTCTAAAAATATTGTTCTAACAATCTTGTTTGTTTTGAAATGCATTTAATGTGTTTTAGAAAGAATGTTCCAAAAAATTTCTGTTTCAGAAATTCTATTTAGAAATTTTCATCAACTTTCTAGAATGCTTTTTCCAACCAAAATCACTTTTTATAAAGAATAAAATGGTAATTTCAAAAGAATGGAGTGTTACTAGAATTTATGAGAATGCTGGATGAAGAAAACGTTTTTCTGCATCTTTTCGTACATATCGTATTAGAAATGGTTAAATATATTTTTATTCCTCCAATTATTTTTATCTCTTAAGTTTTAATAAATTAATTTTTTTTTTAAATTTTAGACTAATTTAATTTTTCATTTTTAAAAGTAAATAGATTTATTTATTTTAATTAAATTTTATTAAATTTATTTGTAATTGAGGCAACTAACCAACCATAAAACATTAGAGTTAGTAATCGTATAAACTGAAGCCTAAAACCTGCTTATTTAATTTACCCATACCTAAAACAATACCTTACATAACAGGGTTTCGAAATACATTATCTTTTAAATATACTTTTAAAGTAACTCATAATTTTTTGAACCATCTTTCACCTTTTTTTCTCATACAACTTTAACAAATTAAGGGTGTATAGGTTTATTTCAAAATTACACGCATGATTGAATGCTTAAATGAACTTAATTGCGGGGATTAAAGATCAAATGTAAATATATCTTATAAACCATAATTTATTTATTTAATTTCTATATTTTTTTTCTTTTGTTATAGTTTTGGGATAATATGGGAGTCCATGGGCCTAAAAGTTACAGTTTACAAACAACTGATAAAACAACTTTGCCCATATATTGTGTGGGCTTATAAGTTGAACATTTATTGCAATAGTGGCTTAAACCAACCTATGAAAAGCATGTTTGCACTAGTAATTTAATACATATATATAAGGAGGATTAATTTTTCATGTAAACATTTTTTTCTTCAAATTTACTCTTTAATTAATTGTTATTTTAAATTAAAATAGTTATATCTCTTTTTTATTCTTTAAATTGCCATTATCTAAATTTAATCATTTTATAAATTAAAATTATTATTTTATTGTTTTATCTTTTTTATACTTATTTTTGAAAATTTGAATAATTAATTATAATAAAACATTAAACAAATTATATATTTTTATAACTATTCAAAAACTTTATTTAATAGTTTAATAATTTTTTTTCTTGGAATAAAAAAATGGATACACATGCCATATGTTTCCACTAGTCTCCATAAAAATTTTCGGCAGAAAAAATAATTATGCATAAATTGATTTTGTAGAGTTTTTTCATATAATTTTTCTTAATGTTTTATTTTTATTTTGGTATAAAATATTTTTTATTTCTAAATAAGTTTATTTCATGTTTTTATCGAAATAATAGTCATAGAGAAGCCTATTTAAATATATTTGAATTCATATATTCAATTGTATGCATATAGTTTTAAGTTAAAATATTAACCTTTTCTCATTCCAACCTGCCTTTCTAGCATAGTGGTAGTGCATTCGTTTTATAAGCGAAAGATCACAAGTTTGATTCTTGCTAGGTTTTTTTGGCAAAATTATAATTTTCGGCATTATAAGGTGGCTTAGTGGTCTAAAATTAGAATGGAGAGTGGGAGATGTTGTAGTTTCATCTTGGTTTTAAGTTAAAACAATAATATTTCCTTTCCCAACTAGCCTCTATAGCATAGTGGCAGTGCATTCGCTTTGTAAGCGAAAGGTCGCGAGTTCAATCCTCGCTAGGGGCTTTTTTGGCAAAATTATAACTTTAGGCGTTATACAGTGACTTAGTGGTAAAGTTGAAATGGAGGGTAGTCAGAGAGGTTGAGGAATCAACTTTTCTTACATGACTTCTTCCTTTCCCAACCAGCCTCTATAGCATAGTGATAGTGCATTCGGTTCACAAATGAAAGGTTGCAAGTTCGATCATCATTAGGGATCCAATTGTATGCATATGGTTTTAAGTTAAAACATTAACCTTTCCTTTTTCCAACTAGCCTTCGTAGCATAAAGGTGGTGCATGCACTTCCTAAGCGAAAGGTTGTGAGTTCAATCCTCGTTGTCGGCTTTTTTGGCAAAATTATAACTTTAGGTGTTATAAAGTGGCTTAGTGGTAAAGTTGGAAGGGAGGTTAGAGAGGTTATAAAGAAACCTATTTAAATATTTTTCAATTAATGTATCCAATTGTATGGATATAGTTTTAAGTTAAAATATTAACCTTTTCTCATTCCAACCAGCCTTCATAACATAGTGATAGTGCATTCGCTTCCTAAGCAAAAATTCGCAAGTTTGATCATCGCTAGGGGCTTTTTTGGCAAAAATATAACTTTAGGCGTTATAAGGTGGCTTAGTGGTCTAAAGTTAGAAGGGAGGGTGGGAGAGATTGTGGGTTCATCTTGGTTTTAAGTTAAAACAATAGCCTTGCCTTTCCCAACTAGCCTCTATAGCATAGTGGTAGTGCATTCGCTTCGTAAGCGAAAGGTTGTGAGTTCGATTTTACGTAAGGCAGAGTTTGGTTTTTTGGGTGTAATAGTGGAAAAGTTGACAGATAAGTCACCCTTACTGCCACTCTACAGAACCGTACATGAGATTTTCACTTCATATGGCTCCTCGTTCAATTT
>Ga0209589_1003422_pt1 | contig 27676 bp, 21 predicted proteins | sample CowpeawhiteBW_FD_187525 | JGI IMG/M metagenome (GOLD analysis project Ga0209589, IMG submission 187525) | Root nodule microbial communities of legume samples collected from California USA - Cow pea white BW (SPAdes) (version 2) | ecosystem: Host-associated > Plants > Roots > Nodule | place: USA...
AAAAAAAAATAAAATTAATAAAAAAAATAAAAAAATAAAAAAAAAAATATCATAACTAACCCATAACATACACATTTAACTATCGATTAATTATTTATATAGTGTTAATTAAATTTTAACAAGACTAACAAACAAAAATTTGAATATTATTAAACAAAGAAAAAACATTATAACTAAATTGATAAAACAGAATGAAAATAGAAACTAAATAATACTTTAACCAATTTTTTATATAAAAACAAAAACAATAATGTGCAAAGTATCACTTGCATGATCTCAATTGACATGATAAAATCAATTAGAAGAATAAGTATAAATATTTTGAATATTAAATACAACAAAAAATGTTTAGTAAAAATTTAATTAAAATACTTAAATTTATAAACTTCACTAAACTTAATTAAGTATAATAATATTAAATAGGACTACTCTATGATACACGGATACTTCGATACTTCGATATTTCAATACGTTTATTTTGAAAATAATAAGATATGATACGTGATATATACGTGATATATGAATATTGAAAAGCGTACAATCATTCTTAAAAATATAATAAATATATAATTGTTATTGTGTGAATTCAGATTAAAACTATATGTGCTAAATTTGTCACCATACAAAATATAAATTATTGTCATCATATAAGTACCACTACAAAAGAAGTCTTAAATCATGATCAATTTTAGTAACCAAAAATATGTTAGAGACCAATTTCCTAATTAGAGACCAATTATTTTGGTAACCACAACCTTAATAGATAATGTTAGTGGTCGGTTTAAAAACCAATTATTTTGGTAGTCAAAACCTTATAATAGCTAATGTTAATGACCAACTTAGAAACCAATTTACGATAAAAACTATTTTAATTATCAATTTAAAAATCAATTATAATTTTTTGGGACTATTTTAGTTGCCAACAATTTTTAGTTTTTAAATTGGTCGTAATATAATGACTAATTATTTTTTGTTACTAAATTTGTTTATTTTCAAAGATTTTCTTGTAGTATATTACGACTTCATCAATTGGATACTTCACCAATAAATATCAATAGTGAATCCCTATACGTGTCAGACACGGATACATATCAGACACGGATACATGTCAGGGACTAGTATAAGGGTTACTAATGTAGTATTTATTAAATTTGTAAATAAGCGTTTCTTTTTACCGTATTTAATATTTCTTTAAACATATAGACTTAAATTTAATATTATCAAGAAATATAATATAATATAATATATTTATTACAATTAATATATATAATAAATGTAATATAGTATTAAATGAAAAGTATTTATTACATAATTTAATATATTCATTGCAATTAATGTATATCTATATTTATTTAATAATGTTATTAATGTATTATATTTATGAAATACAGTATTTTCATTAAATCTAATCCATTTACATGAAAAATATTTATTACATAATTTAATATATTCATTGAAAATAATATATAAATATGTTTAATACTGTTATCAAACAAATTATATTTATGAAATACAGTATTTTAATTAAATTTAATAATGAAAATTAATTATTAAAATTAATTATTACATAATGTTACATATTCATTGCACATAACATATAATTAAATATATTAGTATTAATACTCAGTATTGTATTTATGAAAATTAATATAATTTATAATTTTTAATAATGTAATAATTATAATTTGTTATTATATGAAGCTTATTTATTGTATAATTTAATACCTTCATATAATATATAATAATATAAATTAAAATGCTAGTTTTATTATTTAAAATATGTGCTTCACAAAACATATTTTAGAATATTTCAAATTTATATTGGAATTTTTATTAACAAATTAGGCGAACATTTTCAATCTCCGTCCGTGTATTTAAAATTAATTACAGTAACTGCTGCTGTTGATAAAAATATATTTTAAAAACCAAAGTGAATGCATATTATTTTGTTTTTCAATTTGTTTAAAAATTACATGTAAAAGAATAATTAATCAGGTTTATTTATTATAATCACTGTATTTTTTATTATTTGGGTGTAAAAAATGGATGGAAAATTATTTAATTGAAAGAATTAAACGAATATGTAAAAATAATGTTATTATATTCAATTTATGAGATATTTTTCTGCATCAGATAAATCAAGCCCCGTTATTTTATAGATAAAAATGAATAAAAAATGGGATTAATTGAATGCTTTTTCATAATATTGAAAAATGTAAAATTTAAATGTATTATCCTTAAAATTCATATTTCATTTGAGAGTATAGTAGTGATATATTTGAAAAGTAATTTTGTGACACATTTTTTATTAATTATTGTTATACGAGACTACTTTTGCTGTACGTATGTTGTCTTTTATTTTTGTAGAGTGTTATGTATAAATATTTTGACAATAATTTTCTTCGAAGTTTATCTGTTTTAAGTTCTTGTTAAATGATAAAGTATATTTTACACGAACACTGCTCGTGAATTAAGTCCAGATTTAATTAATGTAAATTAAAGTAATAAAAATGCAAGTATTATTTTTTTTTTTTTCTTTTAAGGGGTAATTCAAATGGAAGATTCAAAACAGAGAATAAATTTAATTTTCTTTGGTTTAATACTTATTCAATTTTGAGAATTTTTCTTTATCAGATGGAAGGGAAAATATTAAAGGCCTTATATATTTTAATATATTGAACTTATTAATTTTTATTTAATTAAATTCCTATTGACATGTATATTAAAAAGCATTCAGAATATCATGTTGGAAAAACAGATGTTCCAAATCCACCAAAATTTAGAAGTTTGTTCACTTTTATGATAATTTGCTTAAAATTCATTTTAGCAATAATTTATGTTTGACTGAAATTATAAATCCTTGCACTTATAGTTTGTTTAAACTTAAAATAAGAGTTTTGGAGATAATCATTTAAAAAAAACAGTTATTTGAGAAAGAAAACTGGAATTTGCTTATTAAATAATTAGAAAAATGTTTAATTTTCAAATAATAATTTATTTATTTTTAAATAAGCACAAACAAACGTGGATTTGGGTGGGAAAAAACGTTGGAGTTGAGAGTGGTGGTCCCAATGCAGTACGTAGAAAGGAAATAATAATAATAAGCCGCGCATGAAACGGCACCATATATTATGCAACGTTTGTGGTATGACAACTCATTTCTGAAGAGAGTTATTCTTACTTCACTTTATTTCATCACTTCCCTCTCATCTTCTTCACCAATCCATTTTTCTCCTCTCCTCAATCTTTGTGTGCAACCATGGTGAACAAAACTCGTAGCTGTGCCTCCAAACATCAAGTTCGTATCCCTTTCTTGACTCTCTGTTTTCTCATTTTCTCTAATTCCTTTCATTTAGATGTTTTATTGTGTTGTCTTCTTCGTCTCCTTCCATTTATTTGAAATCGTATCGCAACGATGGTTCAGAATTGAACTCAAATGATAGTGTGTTTGCATGTATGGAATTGGAAATCGAAGCCTGAATTAACCGTTGTCGCTCTATTTTTGTGCGCACAAATAGTCGAAGTGACATTTTAGTTTGGGAAATTCGGTCGATTTTTGGTTACTGATACATCCTTTGATTATTGACGATTTTTGGCGTGCTTTTCTGCCGCAGCCAAACACCAGACTGTGGAGGCAGATTGTATTTAATTTAATTTAATTTTATTTTATTTTATGCGAAAAATATGGACTTACGTGTATTTATTTATATGTTTAGAGCAATATTTGTAAGACTATTTTGTGCTGTAATTGACAGAAACACCATGGAAAGTCAGCAATAGATGTTACTAGAAGATCTTTGAAGACCAAGATTAGAGTATTGACAGATAAATACCATGCCGAGAGAGGATTATCAGTTAGAGTAAGGGTTTTTTTCTTGATATTTTTAAAAAGAAGTTTGCATTTTTTAAATTTATTTGCTGGCATATTCAAAACTACTTGCCTCTTGAGCAGATTTGTATTTTCTAAAAAAATGTCTCCTGGACCACCAATCCATGCACTCTCAATGAATAGATAAAATATGAGAAAGCATTTCTCAATTGTTTCTATTTTTTTTTAAGTTAATAGATTCTCTATCAGGAATTGGTTACTGAGTAGTGTGAATTTGTTCCGTAGAATAATTTTTAGAAAATGAAAAATTAGAATGAAAAGTCCTCTAAGTTCACAATTGCATGACTCGATTCTTGAAAATGTTTTTTTGTCCCTTTTATCATCGGCAATGTTATTAGTTAATTTTGTGGAATTAGTATCTAGCTCTTTTTGTTTTGTTTTGTGGGAAACTAGACAATGCCTAAAGTTTAAAACAAACAGTGCAAATTAAAACATGTTTAACATTTACAACTAAACGATTAATTTTTTGGAAAATTGATGAGCAAAAGCATCACAGAGACAGGACACCCCAACAATGGTGCCACCTCAAGCTCTACCTATCATATGCAGCACATCTAGAATAAAATATAAACGAAAATCACGCTGGATCAAACCAAAACTCACGATAAAAATTACACAAACCTGAAAACAGGCAGACTAAACCTATCTCTAAAATAGTTGTTTATGTTAGGAACATGATCCCACCAACCAAAGTTAAGTCTATTATCCAACCCATGCTTAGCTAACTTATTTGCACAAGAATTTTCTTCCCTGAAAATGAAAGATCATAGAAAAACAAATAGGTAAACATTTTCTCCATCTCACACGAAGGCGCCAAGGGACAATATTTTCCTCATTGAAAGCCTAGAGTACTAACTATGGATCGCATTCATGCTCAAAATTATTCCAACCATATCTTTCGGCATGCTCCAAAGCAAACATAACTGTTAAAATTTCAGTACAAGTGCAGAATCCACCCCAATGTAGGTTGAGAAGCCACCAAGGAAACTACTTATAATGTCTTGAAAAATGCAATCATCTGAAGGAGGAAACCAGTTAATTTCAATTTTAGGAGCCGGAGGAGAACACTTAGGGATAAAAAAATTATAGAACTCTAAAATCATCCTTAGAAACAACCCTGTACCCCCAGAAAGAAGACCCTGAGGTAGCCATTTCCAACTTAGTATCCGCAAAAAGTCTGACCAATTGATAATGCTTTATGGGCCAATCTCAGAGTTCCTCATGTACCAAGTCAACCATATGATATGAATCACTTTCAATAAGGTAACAACAACCAGTTGATTATGACGTGAGGAAGGAAGGAAGTTCAAGATATTACCTATGGAAACAGATTTGCAGTTCCAGTGAAAATATCTTTAAACCAACTCCAAAACCGTGAAGCAACCCTAAAGTGGAAAAAGATGTGTTGAGAAGTTATCTCCATGCCACCACAGAGACTACGCAGAGGCCACAATACATCTACTTTTACATCAATTTTCATCAATAGTCATTCTGTCATGCACAAATCTCCAAAGAAGGAATGGCCTAGATAGAGGAATCGTTGGAGACAAATCATTTTCTTACCAGAAACATATACAGCATCAGATTTTACATGAGATATAGCAATTTTGAAAATCAATATCCCGTCCTTAACAGGCCTCCAAATGACTTGATCTTGCTGCTCAAGGATCTGAAAGCCCGAAAGTTTATCACATAAAACCGGTAATCTCTGCAAAAGGTTCCCAGGAACTTGTAGCAAGTTGGAGTATGTGAAATCTTTTACAATAGCAGATAGCTTAGGGCTAATATCAGTAGGGTTATGAAGTGCTACAAAAATCGAGGTATCCCGACACCACACATCATTCCAGAAGTTAATATGGGATCCATCTCCTAACGCCCAACCTACATCATGAACTTCAGGTATGAATCTAGCCAAAGAAGGAGACAGAGAACAAGACTCGTATTTATTTAATTGAGTTCTGTGCTTAAAAAACCTAGCACACATCAGCTGAACCCATTGAGAATCAGAGAACAGTCAATCATTAAGTTTCATTAATCTTCATTAACCTTTATTAATAGCATATACAGAGAGCACATAAAAGACTAATATGGGATGCAAGTCATCCAATCTTGCTAATGCAATAAAATTGTATCGTTGTCCATGTTAATCAAATCAACCAATTATGAACACAAATGTATGACCACATGTATACACATATAAAGCCTGAGAAGGGGGCTAAGGTCCATGCCTGCCCCCTTTTAGTACACTCTTAATTGAGAATGACTCGTTTTGAATACTCTGCTAATTAGAATGAAATTAATTTGAGTTATGTTTCCACAGGAAAAGGTTCATAGACATTGGAGGAATCTTGAGCCTGCTTTTCCAACGACTAAGGGAGTATTATCAGGGAATGAGTATTTGCAGGTAGGGGAAAACGTCAATAAGCTGTCTATGAAAATTGACAATCCTTTATGTAAATTCAATGGGTTCCCTGAAGCTACACTAGAGGAGGATCAATTCAATTATGTGGACATATCAGCAGCAGAAAGTATTAGGATTCCAAATGAGGAAAAACTACCACAATATACGGCTTGGGTATATGTGGCCAGGTGTGTTTGACATTGAGGTTTCATAAACTAATCTTCTGTCCAGATAGATGTCCAATACAATTTTTGTCATTGGAAAAAATTACGCACTTCTTGATTTATATTTTCTTTTAAAATAGAAAATATTATTGATAAATTCGTTTGCAGATTGTATTTTTTGATTTTTCAAAATTTTCATCACTGAACAGAAATGAGAAAATGGCTGAAGATCAATCGGTTATTGGAAAATACCAGATGTACTTTGACCCAGATAGAGGGGAAATGATGATATGCAGTGATAATGAGGAAGAGATACCAAATACCAAGGATGTTAAACATGAATTCACTGAGGCTGAAGACCAAATTCTGAGGTAAATTAAGATGTGGATGTTGTACTTGCATGTAGTAGTTCTAGTTGTTTATGAAGAAAAAGGGAATTACAACAAGAGCTGAAGATCCTTACTGGAAATTTTTATTGTGGGTCATATATAAATTCTTAATTTCATATTTGTTTGCTGAACAAAATAGGGGACCTATTGTGGTTTTCCTTCCGCAAGAAATAGGACATAAGATCTTTATCATCATCACACAAGATATCTAAATTGAATACCAAATTTTATACTTATTGGGTATCGTTTTTCTGCTCTATTCAAATGTTTGAAGCTTCTCTATTCTAGAATTACTATCTTGACTCTTGAATATTAGGATGACACTCGAGGAATATGGGTCTACTAAGGAGGTATTGGGTATCATTAAAGAGATTGTTGATACTGAAGATTCACAAATTCAGGTAATCTATTGCAACTTAAGGACATGAATATCTATTTGATTCTCATTAATCCTATTTAATTATTCATGTATATTTTGAACAATCATCATCTTTATGTTTTGGAGATTTTTTCTCTTCATTAAAATGTGCAGGAGAGGTATGAAAAACTAAAGGAAAAGAATATGGAGAGTCTGGATCAACATTCTAAAGATTGTCATTGTAAAGGATGTGAAAATAATATTGGAATATGTCTGGAGAAAAGTTTGGGTGGCACTTTAGGAACTTTTGAGAAAATATTCTGTCGTCGATGTTTGGTACAGACTAAAACATTATCTTCTTAAGATTCTTGTCATTCTCATGATGTTTAATATGATATTAAATATTTTGTACCTATGTATGCTTTTACAATTTTCTTGAGCAGATCTTTGACTGTGCTCTCCATGGCACTGATCAACCTTTAATACATCTTGTAAGTAGAAATGCTTTATGTTCTTTTCAATTTAATGTGTTCCCAATTCCATCAATAAATTAATTTGACGATTTACTTCCCAGAGCGAAAAACATGTCTGCTCTGAACCTGAAGGTGGTAGGAAACCATGCAGTGATCAATGTTACCTTCTGGTATTCTTCTTGTTCTTGGTTGTTCTAATTAACTTGTGCAATGATACTATTTTTATTAAAATTAGCAATATTGAATTACTTTTATTCCCTTTTATTCTTTCATGTGATTTGAATAGCTATTAATATGGGTCAGTAAACATTAATGAAACCTAACAAGAATTAATAATTGTTTTTTAGTAAATGTGACTTCCAATAAACATATTATAAATATATGTATTTATATATTATCATTATTATAGAATTTGAGGACTTTCTATTATTATCATTATCAGATACTTTTATTTGTATGTGTAAAGGCAATAAATATTTTTGCTGTAGTATTATTTGTCAAAATGTTATTTATCATATGTCAGACGTTTAAATATTATAAAGCAAAACAAAATTATCCCTTCCTAAATAGATTTTTGGATGCGTTCTTAATAAAAAGTAATTTTTTAACTTGAATTGTCATAAATTCTTCGATAATAAGTGTTTTCTATCCATTTAAGAAAATTAGATGTTCAGATATACTTGCAAAAGCACCACCTTATCTACTTCTGTTACATGTTTGATGAAAAAACAATGTGCAAGGCTGTGAATTGATCTCCCTTTCATTTTCTCATGGTTAAAGGATGCCGGGATTTCGTTTAAAAAATTCAGCTCATTGATCTTTTCAGGATAAAGGAATTACACCAATGGAAGAGGACACGACAATATTGCCTCCTAATGAGACTCAGAGTTCTTGTGAATTGAAGAGAACCTCAGATGATACAATTATCAAAATGGGCAATCATTACAGTGAACTAAATTTGGATGCTAGTGACAATGAAAATCACACAACATCTGGTGCATCTTTGGGAAGTCTTGGTGAACATGCTTCAAAGAAATTACCAGTTTCTGGTAGCTTTGACAATAGTGAGCGGTACAAAAGAGATATGAATGGACGAGAAGATCTTACAAAAGAGATAGAATTTAATGAGATGTCCATTTCAAAGGAAGTGCAAACTGATGAGATGATAAGTGACTCAGATTGGACATCTCTAGAGAGAGAGTTATATTTTAAGGGAGTAGAAATGTTTGGAAAAAATAGGTATGGGGTTTTCTCACTCTTAAAAAACACTTGGATCATGTTAATCCTAAAATCATGAACAATGAGACATTTTCTAAACATGTTTTCCTTAATATATTTAACAAATTATGGTTGTTATCTGTTTGTTTTTGCTTATGTTGTGCTTCTCACGCTTTGCAGTTGCCTTATAGCCGGTACCTTATTTCCTGGCTTGAAGACTTGCTTGCAAGTAGCTAGGTATATGTTTGGTGGTGGAGAGTCAATGATCCATCGATCCACAACAAATTCAATCATGGATAGAAATGAAAAGATCAATGCAGAGTGGACAGTGAGAGTTACAAGCATTTGTTTCCTTATCTTTTGTGTTTTCTTCTACTTAATCATTTTTCTGGAGATTAGGGGGTTGTTTGATGATGATGGAAAATTTATTCTTCCACCAATGTTATGTAAAATAATTATAGTACCATTTATTGCGTAAACAAATTTTAATGGTAAACACTATTAATGTATTTTGAAATGTCTTGCACTTGCTCAAATAGCAAGATAAACATCAACTTCAGTAGTTGATTTTTTTTTAATTATAATTATTTAGGGGCTTTTGTATTTTGTGTTTCCTAGTAGGGGAGGGCGTTTTCTTGTATCACACTTGTCAAACTGAACTTCATAATCGCTGAATGTTCTGTTTTTTGAACTTTGAACATAATTTTGTGATGTTTTGTACTTTAATCTTGGTACTTTGCTAGGACCTAGAAATGTCATCAAGATCAAGATCACAACGGAAAAAGTCAAAACCTAGGAAGTTCAACTATTCCCGAAAGTCTGCCGGTCTGCCCCCTAGATGGAGAAAAATTGCTTATGGGCAAAACCTGAGCAATAAGCAATATACTCCTTGTGGATGTCAAGGAATATGTGGAAAGAAATGCTCTTGTCTTTTTAATGGAACTTGCTGTGAAAAATATTGTGGGTATGTGAATTTTCATTTAGTTATGTCCTCTAATCCTTCTTTCTATTAAAGAAATAGAGCAACAGTTGCACCGTATTTTAATTTTCTCATGACCGTGTGTTGCCCAATTTAAATTACTTAGTTAACAATCTTTATGGGGTATCTATATTGAATATTCAATTGCAACAAGTATATTTTTGTATTTGTCATGGCCATATGTTGGCCTTTTTAAAGTACTTTGTTAACAATCTTTTTGAGGTATCTAATTTAAAGATTCATGTCCAACAAGGGTGATCTTTATTTAATATGTTTTTTCCTAAGTATTTTAACTCAAAAGGAAAGAAACAAGATTATTCTTGGAGTGCTACAAGAGACATGTGGACAGAAAGCTATTACAAAAATCCATGCTTAGCAAACCATGAAAATGCGTTCTCAACATAAACTTTTTTTTTTCTTTCTATTTTTAGGTGTTCGAAGATATGCACAAATCGATTCAGAGGATGTCATTGTACTAAGAGTCAATGCAGAAGTCGATTATGTCCGTGCTTTGCAGCCAATCGTGAATGCGACCCAGATGTCTGTCGAAATTGTTGGGTTAGGTAATATCATTTTTTTTTTATCTCTAACTTGATTTTACTTGCCTATTTGTTTCTTTAATATATTTCCTACATTTTACTTTACGTTGTTGAGAAAGACATAACTAAGGTAAATAGTTTGATCCTAATAATTGGGTAGCATATGTTAATTCAAGAACGTGAATCATATTTTGCATATTTTTTAGAGGCCAAAAAATACAGTAGTAATTTTGTCTATTGAACATTTGCATATGTATTCGGGCAAAATTAACCTATCTTAAGTAAACTGTCAAATAAATGTACATTATTATATTAAAAAAATTGAACTATTTAAAATAAAAATTGAACTGAACCATAAAATGGTTCAATTTTAAAAAATTGAATCCCTAAAATTGTAGTTCAGTTAATTGCTAACTTAAAACTACTTAGTTGATAAAACACATAATAGTACATAGGCACATAGGCCGAAGGTTGGAATAGACAAATTTAGAATTGTAGTTTTGTTTATAAACTTAAAACTACTTTGTTGTTGAAACATATAGTAGCACATGAGCCGAAGGTCGAGATGAGAGAGTCGGACCAAAGGTTGTGATGGGTTGGCTCGGACCAAAGGTTGAGATGGACTAGGTAGGGCCACAATCCAATTTGACCAAATTCGGCCACGATCCAAATTTGATCAAATTCGACCATGATTGAAATTTGGTCGAATACGATATAGTCGATCACGATCAAAATTTGGTCAAATTTGATCAAGTCATTCCCGATCGAAATTCGGTCGAATTGACCGAGTTGATCCCGACCGAAATTCATTCGATTTTGACCAGGTCGATCCTACCTGAAATTCGAACGAATTTGGACAAGTCAACCTTAGTCGAAATTTGGCCAAAGTCAACAATTTGGTTAAATTGGGCTGAGTCGGTCCCGACCAAATTCGGCCAAGTCGGCTATGATCGAATTTGGTCAAGTCGTCTCTAACCAAAATTTGGTTGAATATGGTCGAGTGAGCCACTACCAAAATTTGGTCAATTTAGACTAAGTCGACCGAGAACAAAATTTGGTTGAATTTGGCCGAATTCAGTCGAGTCAAACCCAACCAAAAATTGGACAACTTTTGCCAAGTTGAACTCGGCTTAAATTAGGTCGAGTCAGTCCCGGTTGAAATTTGGCTCAATTCGACTGAGTCGGCCACAACCGGAATTTAGTTGAATTTGACTCAATTGACCCGACAAAAATTCGACAGAATCGATCAAATTTGGTGGAGTCAACCGAATATGGTCGAGTGAGCTGAATTTGACCATTGAATGTTAATTTTTTCTCCTTTTCAAGGTTTTGTAATAAATTCAATACAATTCCAAAATAGTTCATAAATAATTTGGTTCAAAAATATTGTAGTTTCAGATAAAAAATAATGTAGTTTGAAAATAGATTAAGGTACATAGCAGTTAAATTAATTCATATTACAATTTAATGAAATTCAATGCAATATAGTTTGGTAGAAAAAAATAATTTAGTACAATTCATATAAACTAATTTTCACTTCAATTGAGATAAACTACTTTTGAGTTCAGTGTAATAAGTGCAATTCATTTTGTCTATGTATCTTGGTTTCAGAAGATATTCATTTGTTTAAATACTATCAATTAAATTCATAATAGTTGTATTAACCACTTCAAACTTTGAGTCGATGGAGTTGATTTGCATTTTCCAAGATTATAAATGTGATATTTTTTGTACAGTTGCGGCGATGGTTCATTAGGGGAGCCACCTCGACGTGGAGACAGTAAATGCGGAAATATGAATATTCTTTTAGGACGAAAAGAGAGGGTTAGTAAAGACTTATTCTCTTTTAAATTTTGGTTTAAAAAAATATTTTTTCTAAACAATTTCACATTACTCAACAACCAAAATCCATGAAATTTAAAACATTATTTTAGAAACCAAAAAATAGAAACAGTTGAGAGATTCAATCTTCCACTTAATTCCTCACTTTTGCTTTGTGCCTTGCGTCATTCTCCTCCAATTGGTTGATTAAACTTTTTAGTTGAATTATTTTGAAAACTAAGTTGTTTTTGAAAATTAGAAATAAAAAACTTTATAATTACTTTATTATTTAAATTATTTGTATTTCATTCATGATTAAAGTGATATATATTTGAGTATCTTACATTATGTTCCTGATATCTATTAGATTCTTTTGGCGAAGTCAGATGTCGTAGGATGGGGAGCCTTCGCAAAGGTTGACATTTTTTTAACCTTTTTTTTTTAAATACTGTGATAGCATGCTTTCCTAACTAATTGATAATGCATTTCAGAATCCAATTAAGAAAAATGTTTGCCTAGGAGAGTACAAGGGTGAATTAATCCCTCCTAAAGAAGCAGAAAAGCGTGGGAAACTCTATGATCGTATCAACACTTCCTTCCTTTTTAACCTCAATAATCAGGCAAGTATTGGCCCTTTCGTATTTGATAATAACATCACTTTCTTTCATATAAACAAAATTTTCTCTTGACCTTGTTCTAATGCTTTTTATATGGACTTGAGCATTCTTGTAATGTCTATAAGGTTGTTTGAATGATTATCTAAAACCTGGTAGTTGTTAGTTTGTTTATATATATATATATATATATATATATATATATATATATATATATATATATATATATATATATATTTGGAACATTGTTCCAATCCATATATAAATATAAATATAAATTCATAATTTAATGTATTTATATATTAAAAAGTCTTATCCTATATTTATTTATGAAGATATACTCCAATTATAAATACAAGCAACTCAATTACAGAGTTAAATCTTGTTGTAGTATGACCAATGTAATTTATTGTGCATATTTGGAACATTGTTCCAATCCATATATAAATATAAATATAAAGTCATAATTTAATGTATTTATATATTAAAAAGTCTTATTCTATATTTATCTATGAAGACATACTCCAATTATAAATACAAGCAACTCAATTACAGAGTTAAATCTTGTTGTAGTATGACCAATGTAATCTATTGTGCATATTTGGAACATTGTTCCAATCCATATATAAATATAAATTCATAATTTAATGTATTTATATATTAAAAAGTCTTATCCTATATTTATCTATGAAGACATACTCCAATTATAAATACAAGCAACTCAATTACAGAGTTAAATCTTGTTGTAGTATGGCCAATGTAATCTATTGTGCCTTGACAGTCCAACCTAAATTTTTACACAAATATTTTGTGTAAAGTTTCTTCATAAAATAATCTGCAAAATTATGTTTTGCATCATGGTCTGTCAACGAAAGTCTGTGGATACATTTCAGCTCCTGCAGGTATCTGTGTATACATTGGTTTACCAACATTCCTCCTTAGATAGTTTCCACCACAACCAATTACCAATGTTTGTAATTTTTATTTCTTTATAAGCCTATCGCACTATGCATCCACCGGTTTTTACCTCAAAAGAAAACACAAAGTTGTAGCCTTAGAGTCATAGTGAGCAAAAACTCTGACACTAATAGGTAGAGTGGAAATATAGAACCATGCATGTATTATATCTAAAAATCAAATAATACTTTGCATGCCTACATTCACATTAATCCCATTCTACCTAGACATAATAAAGGATTAAGACACCAATTAGAGTAAGTAAATTGTGCTTTTGGAAATTTAGTAATTATCCATCCTCATGTTTTCAGTTGTGTAACGAGAAACACTTCTATAATGTCGACCGTTCCACACCTCTAAAAATAATGTTATTTCTTTGTCTCAAAATAACCCACACTAATGCCATCCACATACATTTTTGTGCATTATTCTGTTTACAGTCTAAACCAAAAAGAGAAAAATGATTAAAGTGTTGTCTTGGCATGAAATGATACACATTGCTAACTCCCACCCATTTGTTGCACATATTTCACACTCCCATGGCCACATCACAAGTAAAGAATGAATGGCTACTGGATTCTTCAACTAACCTACACATAATGCATAATCTATTAGTTATATTTATTCTCCTTCTACCCAAATTATCTTTTGTAACCTCTTTGTTTAAGATAGTGTTATTGAATTTCAGCCATAACGATGCCATGGCAGAAATCAATAAAGTTTCCTAGCCTGTTGCCATAACAAGGCGGAGGCGAATCGAGTTTTCTGTGACGGTCCATGGTGGCCACTTTTGGCATGGCAACTGGTGGTGGTGGAACGATCATGCGGAAAAATTGGCTTGAAAAAAAAAAGGCTGAAACTTGAACAAAAGAGAAGAGAAGATGGATAGATGGGAGCATGCAGCAGTGACATGGGAGAAAGTGGCAGGCAAAGAAGGGATAAACCCTAATTGCATCCTTTGGTTTATGAGAGTTTTAAAAATTGGGCTTGGCCCTCTAAAATTTTGTTTGATCTAACCTTACCTAGTGCTATTGTCTTATTTTATTCTTCCACCCTAAGTTACTATAGCAGTAAATTTTCTTTAACTTAAAACATATTCTCTCTTACCCTAAGTTACTACAATAATAAACATCCTTTAACCTTTCCCTTTTCAACGATACTACATCTAGAATCAACTCTTGTAACTGCCCGACATTGCGCTAATCTCGCTATCGATCGCCAGCCACTGCCACTGCCAATTCTTTCTTTTTTTCTACTTCTCTATTTTTACTATAGTTATTTTGCAAAGAAAAAAATACTTATCTTCCAGCAAAAATAATGGCTAATGATCAAAATACTTCAATATCATTACTTTTACATCAAAATTATGTGTGGTATTATATTTTCTTTACCACAATATTTCTGTCATAATCCGTTTTGATTTCTGTTATAGCTTATAAAGATTTGTTGAGTTGTTGATATGTTCCACTATCTGATATCAATAACATTAGTTTAAGATAACTTTCTAAGCAAAATGTTGAGCAGAAGGAAGAGTCTTAACTTTCCAGAATTTATCAAACTCTATTGTTTCTTTGAAAATAGTGGCCTCTAACAATTTTCTACAAGCTGAACTAAGAGTAAATCTTTGTGAATCCTTGTCTACCCAGACCCAACAATCATCAATCTCCCTTATGAGAGTTTTAGTACCCAATTGTTGCTTCAAAATGGTTAATTGGTTTACCTCCCACTCAAACCATTGTCTCTTCCACTTCAAGTTCCATTTCCCAATTGTTATTTCGCTAATTACCCATCCTTCCAAATGTAGTTTGTTTATTTGTTGAGTTAGCGTATAATCTTTAATATGTTTCGCATAGTGGCTCGTGTCCCAACCACCTATCAATCCAAAGTCTAATACTATTACCATTTCCTATCTTCCATTCCACATTATTTTCAAAACACTTCCCCACCCTTCTTGTTGCCCTCCTAAGATCTCTGCACCAACATGAATCAAGCTTACTATCTAGTAGTTGTTATTTAATTTGTGTTATGGTAGATCACAATACTATGTAAGAGGACGGGTATTGCTTATTGTAAGATTTTTTCCTGCACATCGCTCATCAATTACTACTTGTATTTTGATAGTGGGTTATTGATGCACATCGCCTAGGAGACAAATTAAAATTTGCGAACCATTCATCAAAACCCAACTGCTATGCAAAGGTTAGTTCCAATACCCACTTTTGTGAACATATGAAACTTACTCATTGATGTCAACATATTCAACTTCTTCATGGAACTATCAAAATGATTGGACCATTGGATTGGTTTCATAGGTGATGCTTGTTGGAGGAGAACATCGAGTGGGAATATATGCCAAGGAAAACATTGAAGCTGGTGATGAGATTTTTTATGACTATTGGTATGATTTAGAATGTGCACCATCATGGGCTCTTCCACCAGAACACAATGCTTCCAAAAAAGATGACTTAGGCATTTCTCATAGCAAGGCAAAGAAACGTTAGTCTCTCAAAAACGAAATTTTGATCTCCTATGTGAAATAGTCAAGGCCAGATATCATTTGGATAGTAGTTCCAAATGTTAATATACATGAAATTAGCCTAAACATTGTGAGTATGAGCCTCTTTTTGTTTTAGACATAGTTATATTTCTATTTATTCAATACTAAATTTGGATATTTACATTAGTAATGCTATTAAATTGCAACAAAAAAATGTTATTTCAATCCATATGATTTTTTTTATCATTCATTGTTTTTTAATTAAAATAAATTGTTTCTTTATAATTTATGGAAATATCTTTTTGAGATTTGTTTGTGTCGAGTGAGTTTGTTCTTACTTAATCGTTCTCTCTTTTGACAATATAAAATACTTTCTCTTATCTAAATTTTATCCAATCTTATCTCAAATACTCTAAGAATCTCTTTCATTATTAAAATGTTATCAGTTCATTAAAACTTTTTTATTGGTGAAATATTCTGAAATTACTTTTATTCAATAAGTAATCTTGAACTCTAATTATTTAGTTAAGAGGATGTTTTTTTATTGATAAAGATCTGAGCATAAATTTTGATTTAAATTATTTTTTATTTTCTTGTATGTTGAAGATTTTAATTCATTATAGATAAGACGAGTTTATAGGATATAAGTGATACAAACCTCATTTCATAAACTGGTTTTATAGGGTTAAGTTAAGCTTAAGGTGTATTAGTTTGAACAAATTTACTATTGAAAGGGAATATCGCAGACGGATATGCGTAGATCCTTCACGTTTCAATCTACGGATTTGAGAAAGAATAGGAGCGATAATTTATGGGATGACCTTCGTCTTGAATCTCGCTGAGGGGGGAAGGGATTTATGGTGGTTTAGCGTGATTTTAAATTGTTATCCCTACATGACCTTGGTATCTTCACGTCCAACCACAATTGTACATGCCTTGACGAAAAACTTTCTACGTTTGTATGATTTGTTGGAGTGTGTATGTAGAGGTGTTGTTGTTCGTGAAGGCTGTCGCTTGCGGTGGTTGGTTGGTGGTTCTACATTCACTCACTCTTCCTTAAATTTATCCTCTCAAAGAAATACACCCTTAGGGTGTTAGGGTATGTTCTATTGTGAAGATGAATTTGAGAGAGAAAGAGTTGATGAATTTGAGTGTCAAAAGTGTAGACCTTGCGTAGGGAGTGTCAAATTCATTCACTCACTCTTCCTCAAATTTATCCTCTCAAAGAAATACACCCTTAAGGTGTTAAGGTGTGTTCTATTGTGAAGATGAATTTGAGAGAGAGAGAGAGAGTAGATGAATTTGAGTGTCAAAAGTGTTGACCTTGCGTAGGGAGGTTCCCCAAGCAATGCCTTGTTTAGGTCTGGATTGATTGCTGCTCCAAAACGTCCATTTCTGGTTGCGTATCACACACCACCATAGATCACAACATTGCAAATGAACCACCTCCATGAGCTCCGCCACAAATCAACTCCACCACTTTCTCGAGTACACCACAGCGTGAGCTCCATGAACGATCCTAACCACACACAAACACATTGTCAACCACCTAATGTGCGTTGCTCAGCAGCTCCTCATAGCAGCAACCTTGCCCTGTAACACATAAACACGCCTTTTTGTGAAGCATAACATTGTAATCGGTCCCATCAATAAGAAAACTAATTTTCACACAAACATGGCTTCTTGGAATCGGTTCTACCCCACCTAGAATTGATTCTCTTTTTCTTTGTAAAGTCACAGGGTTCCATCTCTCATGTCAGACATGTCTTCAGGAATCTCGCAAAGGGTTCTGGCTAAAAAAACAAACCCAAAAAGCGTGACACACAAGAGTGGTGCATGCATGTGAAATAAAGTGTGATCTTAACGAAGGTAGTTTGGTCATTAATAATAACAATAACAATAATATATTAATTTTATTATAATGACAAAAGAAAAATCTTATATTTTAATTTATATATCATTATTAGTCAAATCACTCAGAAATTTCATACCTAATTCCACTCATTTAGACCTCCAAATTTCTTAAAAAAAAAACACACAAAAAGTACTTTCAAATCCTTTCAAATTCATTCACTCATTCTCCCTCAAATGTATCCTCTCAAAGAAATACACCCTTAGGGTGTTAAGGTGTGTTCTATTGTGAAGATGAATTTGAGAGAGTGTGGATAAATTTGAGTGTCAAAAATGTAGACCTTGCGTAGGGAAGTTCCCCAAGCAACGCCTTGTTTAGGTCTGTATTGATTGTTGCACCAAAACGTCCATTTCTGGCTGCATATCACACACCACCATAGATCACAACATTGCAAATGAACCACCTCCATGAGCTTGCCACAAATCAGCTCCACCGCTTCCTCGAGTACACCACAGCGTCAGCTCCATGAATGATCCTAACCACACACGAACACATTGTCAACCACCTAATGTGCGTTGTTTAGCAGCTCCTCGTAGCAGCAACCTTGCCCTGTATTACATAAATGTTAAAAAGCATTTTTGTAAAGCATAACATTGTAATCGGTCCCATCAGTAAAAAAACTAATTTTCACACAAACACGGCTTATTGGAATTGATTCTCTTTTTCTTTGTCAAATCATAGAGTTCCACCTCTCATGTTAAGCATGTTTTCAGGAATCTCACAATGGGTTCTGGCTAGAAAAACAAACCCAAAAAGTGACACAGAATAGTGGTACATGCTCGTGAAATAAAGTGTGATCTTAAGGAGAGTGGTTTGTTTGGTTATTATAGTATTATCACTCTCCAATTAACCCATCTCAAACCATATTAAAAAACTGGTGCATTTCAAAATTCACTAATTCTCTCATCCTCAAATCACTAAAAACGAACATGAACCACAACCACAAATTCAAACCTCAATCCTTATGAACAGGAAATCACCCAAGATACCACAACATTAAATTTTACTCTTTTTTTTTTTAATTTGTATGTCTTTGAAAATGTATATAAAAGAGTATAATACATATATTTATAGGATTGTGATAATTTAATAATTATCATATTCTATATCACTATCTAACAATACAAAATATTCTTATTTTATTTTTATTAACATCTTATCATTGAAAAGAAATATAAAATGCACTAATATGAACAGATGAAAAGTAGGTATTAGATCATTTACCCAATATTTACTTTTTTTTAATTCAAATCATTTATCTTTTTACTTTCTTTTTCTTTCTTTTTTGTTTTACTTCTCATTTTAAATACTCAATCTAATCAAATGCAAAAGATAGAAAACCTGCTTATTACTTACCTAACCACTGCAGGATAAATTTATAGATGTTTTTTTGTTATTTATTATTAATTGGAAGTAGATTTATTGTTTTTATTATTAGATAACAATAACATTAGCCGCAAAATATTACCCCTATTCCACTAGCACTAACAATTTAAGGGTGTTTATTCTTCCCCTCCCTCTTCCTTCTTGATTCCTCTATTGCTCAAAGGCACACCACAGAACCATGAACGCTTCAAGGATGCTGCTATTGTCGCCACTATCGAGCTGCAACGTAGTACGCGGGAAGCTTTTTCCAGAGTCAATTAGGAGGCGCAGTTGTTGTTCTCCTCCACCGCTGAAAATAGTGAGCATGGCGAACGAAGGCAGCGATGCCAGCAGCAACGGCAGCATCATTGAAAAAGCAGCCATTGGAGGTGGATTGGTCTCAACTCCAGTAATCGCTTGGTCTCTCTACACTCTTAAAACAACCGGTTGCGGTTTGCCCCCCGGTCCAAGTGGCTCGATCGGTGCCCTGGAAGGAGTGAGCTACTTAGTCGTTGTGGGCATAGTGGGTTGGTCACTCTACACTAAAGCCAAAACTGGTTCTGGACTTCCCAACGGTCCTTTTGGTTTATTGGGTGCCGTCGAAGGCCTTTCCTTTTTGCTGTTGCTGTCCATTGTGGTTGTCTTCGGGTTGCAGTACCTTGACAAGGGTTTCATCCCTGGTCCTCTCCCCGCAGATCAGTGCTTTGGCTAGGTTCTGCAGTAACTATGTCATTGTGCAACATGAACCACTACAATGTTATCTTCTACTTGTGGATATGCACGTAACATGTGTCTTAGAATGTCCTAATATGGGTGTGTATTCTCCTTTGAAGAGTTCAAAGTATAAAATGGAAAGGATTATGATATTTTCCTTTTAATTGTTTGTGTTTCTTTTTTATTTGTAGACTACGTCACCCTTATACTCCCTTGTCACCCTTATACTCCCTTGTTCACAACCACATAAAATAGGAAAAAAAAAAAGTTTAAGTGGATGGAGATGGTTTTGAACAGAAAATTGATTTGTTTTGTTTCCTTTTACACTAAATTGTGTGTTTGATTTGTTCTGTGTATAGCGAAAGGAAAATGTAAACAATGGATTGAGCAAAGAACGAAATTGATCCATATTTCATAATTATTTTCTTTTTCAAAGAAGTTACTAGTTCTTGTGTTTTGGGTTAAACTACTAGGCTAAGATTCTTTCGTTATATTTTCATGTACATAAATTTAGTCTTCAAACTTTTAAAAAACACAACTTTAGTTTCTCTTTTCACTGTCTAGAGTTGATAACTTGAACACACTCCAACTCTTTTTCACTGTCTAGAGTTGATAACTTGAACATACTCCACCGCATTCTGGGACACTTTCGCTGAAGAGTTTCCTCCTTCAATATCTTGTTAAAAGCTGTGTTCAAACATATCTAAAGTATTATCTCAAAGGGAGGATAAATATGGAAAAAGGAAGGGTTAACATTGCTAATCTGCTATAAATGGGATTGTGAGATAGTTGCTTTTAGTTTAGTATATAAATTATATGATGAGTTACTTCTTATACTGAAAATAAAGCCTATTAAAGTTTAAGATGTTATTTTTAGGAGAATATAGAAGTGCTTTTGGTAAGCTATTTGAAGGTAAAATGTGGTATGAGTGAGCAGAATCCTATAAGGAAATAATGGCCGAAGATGGGATAACAGAAGGAAAACCAGCCAAAAATGGTCAAAGCTATAACTGATTCAAACTAAGCAAGAGGTGGCAGAGAGAAATGTATTGATTGAGAAAAACATAGGTCCTCCTTTGTAGGAGACCATTGAGGGATAACAGCAAAACCTCCTTTTGTATTATGGACTTTTTAGCATGCAACACGTTTCCCTTTTTCTTTCTGTTGAGAACCCCTGTTTTCTTCCAATCAGGTACATTTTCTCCATGAGAAACAAAACACATCTCCCCACGACACTTCAATCCCATAATCTAGGAACACAAATTCCATTAGTAATTCAAGATAGAAACAACAATAAACATAGTAGTAACCTGGTTTTGACTTTTGTGTAGGTTAATTGATCATTTCGCCTTCATCTACGTACATGTAACTATAACACGCATTCACATTTTCACCATAACTCATTGATCACCCCCACCACTTGTTCTTTTCAGGGGTCCAACCGTTTGTAGGTGGTGTTTCCGGCGACGTGCTCTTCTCGATACAAACCTTTGGCCGGAAACCAGAATTACGTGCTTCATGTGAATTTTGAGATACAGTAACAATGTCTTCCCCTCCTCAAGACAGTTCTTCAGATAATAATGAAAAACCTGATGATTCTACCCCAGATAACAGCACTCCGGACAACAGCACCCCCGATGACGCTGACAACTCATCTTCACCACCTTCAAATTCATCACCGCCACCATCATCATCACCACCACCTTCATCGCCACCTCCATCTCCGCCACAATCATCATCATCTCCATCTCCGCCACCCCCATCAGAAAAGTCCTCTCCTTCCCCTCCAACATCAACCAATCTAACCCCGCCATCACCCAATACTTCCCCACAGACACCTTCTCGACCCACTTCATCACACTCTCCTCCCACCTTTAAATCACCAACTCCTCCACACAAATCATTGCAACCTCCACCCGCTTCAAAAAATAGTGGCAGCGGCAGTAGTGGTAAACATGGAAAAAGCGAGAGCAGTAATCGTGGCAGCCAAGATAACAGTAAAGCCATAGTTGGATCAGTGCTTGGGGTGGGAAGCGTGCTTCTTGTTTTGGTCATCGTCTGCGTTATCTGTTCCAGGAAGAAGAAAAAGAAGAGAATGTACTATTATGGAGAGCAATCACTCGGAAAAGGTAACCAACCAAAACGGTTACTATTTCTTGCTTCGCTTTTTTGCATATCATACGCAGCACCATGTTATACACTTGTATATACTAATGTTGATTTCTGAAGTTGATATAACTAATGGTTTCTACAGGGAATAATAATTATTACAATAGTGGTGGGCAACACCCGGGTTATTACGGAGGTCCACACGGGGACCATGTTGTGAGGATGCAAAATGGAATGGGTATGGGTCCCGGTGGTGGTGGTGGTGGTGGAGGTGGGTGGGGTGCACCTCCTCCGATGATGCATAGTGCTGATATGAGCTCGAACTACTCGACGGGACCACCCCCTTTGCCTCCTCCGTCGCCAACCCTTGCTCTAGGCCTCAAAGGTGGCACCTTTACTTATGAGGAACTAGCTGCTGCCACCAATGGATTCGCTGAGTCAAAATTGATAGGACAGGGTGGGTTCGGTTATGTCCACATGGGTGTGTTGCCTAATGGAAAGGAAGTGGCAGTTAAGAGTCTAAAAGCAGGAAGTGGACAGGGAGAACGAGAGTTCCAAGCTGAGATTGACATCATTAGTCGTGTCCATCATCGCCATCTTGTGTCACTCGTTGGATACTCTATTTCTGGTGGCCAGAGAATGTTGGTCTATGAATTTATTCCCAATAATACCTTGGAATATCACCTTCATGGTAACTACTACATATATGCATTCTTGCAAAAAGCACTGAGTGAATACTAGTATTTAGATCTGACTCTTGTAATGCTCTGGTGCGGATTACTTGTGACATTTTTCTGACTTCTTTTGCTGTGACCACCTGCAACCAAAGTTACTAATGTGTTCTATGGTGATATGCAGGAAAGGGAAGGCCTACAATGGATTGGCCTACCAGAATGCGAATTGCAATAGGAGCAGCCAAAGGACTCGCTTATCTTCATGAAGATTGTAAGAGAGTCACTTCCCTTCTTTTTTTTATTCATTTTATTCTGTATTTACATTTTTTTTTTTAATTTTTGCTGTATTTTCATACGCACTTCAGGTCATCCTCGTATAATCCATCGTGATATTAAAGCAGCGAATGTCCTCATTGATGATAGCTTCGAAGCAAAGGTTCGGCATAATTACATATTTTATCTATTTCATTGGTTTACATACACATATTTACCTACTTCATTATCATCACACATGTTACGAATGTTATGTTGTTGAAGCTAATTGAGTTTGGCAACAACGCATTTCATTCAGGTTGCTGATTTTGGATTGGCTAAGTTGACCACCGATAATAATACTCATGTATCGACTCGAGTCATGGGAACTTTCGGGTAATTTTTCATAACCACATGGTTTCATTGCCTGTAGAAACTTCAATAAAGAAATGTTTTTTGCTCACGATATGCATGCTGACACAGGTACCTAGCCCCAGAATATGCATCAAGTGGAAAATTGACAGAGAAATCTGACGTTTTCTCATTTGGGGTGATGCTATTGGAACTCATAACTGGGAGGCGACCTGTGGATCACACAAGTGCCATGGACGACAGCTTAGTAGATTGGGTTGGTATCATCTTCATCTAAGGCTCCATCATTTGTCCTATAACATGTTTTTTTTTTTTTTTTCTCGTTGAACTAGTTGAACTAATTTCAACTTTTGGGAACCTATGAACCTAGGCTCGACCACTACTGAATCGTGGATTGGAAGAGGATGGCAATTTTGGAGAGTTGGTTGATCCATTCTTGGAGGGAAACTACAATCCTCAAGAATTGACTAGGATGGCAGCTTGTGCTGCTTCTAGCATTAAACATTCCTCCAAGAAACGTCCAAAAATGAGCCAGGTATATATATGATTCATACAGAGGTCATATCATCACTATTGATTAATGCCATAAGAGTATTTATGATGGTGTGTGAGTAAACAAAACATAATAAGGCGAGTTTATAGTATATAACTAGGTATAAATCTCATCTTATAAGTTTTATAGAGTTGAGTTATACTTAAAGTACACTTCTTAACATTATAAGAGTCATGGGTTAACGAAATTTGATGTTTATTGGGTCTATTGTTGTTCTAGCCAAAAGGTAAAATCCGATCAGCCAGAACATCCAAATAGTCATTTCCCTTTTTCCTATTTCCTATGGTCTTTTTATCCTCTTTTCTGACCTCGGTTCTAGCCTTGGTTTTTGCTGTCTTTAATATTTCTTAACACCCAAATTACTCTCATCCTCCTGTCATTACCCTCATGATTATTAATGAGGTTGGCTGTTTTTCTATCCCTTTTATCAATGAGGTCGGCCGTTTTTCTATCCTTTTTATGGGTGAGGTTGGTAGTTTTCCTATCCCTTTATTAATGAAGTTGGCCGTTTTCGTATCTCAATTGGCCTTGGGCCTAACACCATAATTATCGGACTACTCACTAATTTCTAGTTCCATGCACAAGATGTATAAATTTTGGCCTGAGGGAGTATGTTGAAAGTTGACTAAAGATAAGACGAGTTTATAATATATAAGTAGATAAAAACCTCACTTTACAAAACCGATTTTGTTGGATTGAGTTAGGACAAAAGTCCACTTCTAAACACCTTTTATAGTGACCGACTTAATTCATGTTCCATTAAATATAATTTATTAACTTATGAGTTTACGTGCAGATTGTAAGAATATTGGAAGGAGATGTGTCGCTGGATGATTTGAAAGATGGGGTGAAGGTACCGCAGAGTAATGCTTTTAATTCTTCATCCGGGTCAGATCAGTATGATACAATGCAGTACAATGCAGACATTGAAAAGTTTAGAAAGGCAGTGTTTTCTAGCCAGGAATATGGCATGACCAGTGGTGGCTCTAGTAGTGAAGTGAGCCAGAAACAACGGCTTTAGATTGCGGAAGTGATGAGATTACTCACCAATTGCAGTATTGGTTGCTGATATTATCCCGAAAGGAAAGGGAAAAAAACGAAGTGACCAGTTACTGCATTTTATTGTTTCATTGGCATGGGAAGTGAGGTCTCAATTTGTAGACAACTGAACTGAGCTTGGTGCCTTCAACCGTTTCAGGGTGCGTTTGATGAGGCCTAAGGTCAATGTAATGTTATGTGGCTTGCATCTTTTGTTCAATGTTTTATGTCCTTTGATGTAAGAGCACGTGTACGGAATGGAGTCTTGAACATAAATATAACCCTATCATTCATGCAATGTTTCTTGTATTTGTTTCACCCAGGTCGTCGTGGTGACAGTAGGTCTTTCAAGTACTTCATTCTTTTCTTTTATTTTTTCTTCTCTTTCTTTCAGGAAGGTATAGTAGGCCTTAAAAATATATTATATTGTTGTTTCTGATAGAAGAAATATTCAATTTCATTTATCAAATTTTGATGTGTAGGTCTCTCAATGTTTTTAAATGGGTCTAGGAAATTTTGTTCATGTAATTCTTTCAGGAGGTTGAACTTTCAAAACAAGTTCACATCTGGATTTCAGAAATATTTCACACTCACTCTTGTATATAACTCCTATGACACTTAAATGCATGTAAATGAGTTCTTGAGTAATTTATCCATTTGTATTTAAATCTTTCTCTTAATTTTGTATTGGTGTATAATTAAAAACAAAACACTGAAGCATTGACAAATCCTAGAAAATGGACGACTAAAATGAGAACCCAAGTTCTGATAGTTCAACATGAGAAAAGGATAAAGAACCTACTAAGTTCAATTTCTTTTAAGCTCACCATAGATAGTAGGGAGTAGCCAACTTTAAAAATGCTATCATAGGATAGTGGATAAGAAGATGATTGTTATATTGAATGATTAAAATTTAAGTTAAATATTTATATTACATGTTAAATAATTTATGATGGAGATGTATAAGCTTGAAAGTAGAATGTCGGGTACAATATGTAATAACCACAAATCATCACATCTACTATTATGACTCTCACGTTTCAATAAGTAATTTAGATCCAAAAATGCTTTAAATAATAAATGGATGGATGATTTTTGTTAACATTCATGTAAACTTATATACCAAAATTTCAACAAGATTTATTTGTATAAAAGAAACACATTCTACGTCGATAAAAATAAGAACTAAATGTTAATTGACACATTTTACAGGCTTTATATAGCCAATGTTGAAACTTTTTACTTTTCAACTGAGTAATATCTCTTCATTATTGGTTCATCGATCAATGTAGAATGTCCAAAATAACTGTATTAAAGGTTTATATTGGAGTAATGATATAACTTAGATACAAAATAATAAATTATTGAACTACCATTTACATATATTTATATCTCATGTTACGGTAAAAATAATATCGGACAATGATATTTTGACTCATATATTTTGACTTATATTTTTTACTCTTTTGATTTAGTGTGAATCATTTATTAATGTACCACTATCTTCTCTTTTGAAAGAATTAATGGTTTACATTAGGTCACGTTAGAAAGTAGAGTATAAGAGTAGACAAAATGGAGTCAAAATATAATTTTCTCATATTTAGATTTAAACAACTTCAAAACTTATTTACATAGAAAAATTTTAGGAATCTATTTGACAATTTTGAATTTTTAAGATTAAGTTGAATATTTACTCATGTTTATATCATTGAATATGAAGAGTTTACTTAAGTGATGTTTCAATCTACATTTTACATAATTGAATATCATTCAAAAACAAATCACGTAGAGTTGTAAAGTTGTTTGATTTTATATTTTGTTATATATATATATATATATATATATATATATATATATATATATATATATATATATATATAAAGTAAAATAACAAGTTGTTAGGACTTTGGCAAGTGTACTAAGTCACGCAAGTAGTAACTGGTAAGATCGGGATATCGTTTCCCAAGAGACTCGTGTATACTAAATACTTGCGTAATTAGTGACTAATTTAAACTAATGAATAAATTCATAATTTGGATTTTTGTATGAAATTAAATTTTGCATAAATAATTAAAATTGAACTTTGGAAGTTAAAGACACTTAGTGAATGGAAAAGATTAGAAATGAAATGATTTGATATTGCCAGGGTTAGAATTCACCAACTATGCTCTCATGCAACTACAATGCTCTCATGCAACTACAATTTAACATCCTCTTCATTAATATGCTAATGTCAACCCACAATTTTACTCAAACCCTAATTCCTTAATGGATTGAGCCTAAATTTTCCTATTAAAAGTCAATTCTTTGAACTCTTAATAAGAATTTTGCTTTATGCACTAAGGTTTAAGACAACCAATGGGTCAAGCCTCATTCCTAGGTACAAGC
>Ga0209589_1003430_pt1 | contig 27659 bp, 13 predicted proteins | sample CowpeawhiteBW_FD_187525 | JGI IMG/M metagenome (GOLD analysis project Ga0209589, IMG submission 187525) | Root nodule microbial communities of legume samples collected from California USA - Cow pea white BW (SPAdes) (version 2) | ecosystem: Host-associated > Plants > Roots > Nodule | place: USA...
CCCAAGAAGATGTTCTTGCATTAACTAAACCAATTTCATATCAGGAAGCATCCACTTATACTGTGGAAGTTTCATAGCCTTCCAAGTCCAACTACAATTATCTTTCCTGAGCATATCAGTTGATGGCCTTCCTATTGTGTCGTATCCTTTAACAAGCCTCCTGTAATACTCAGTAAGGCATAAAAAACCTTTAGTTGTTTGACAGTTTGAGGCAAGGGCCAATCTTTGACAGCTTGAATCTTTACAGGATCAGTAGAGATTCTGATTTTTTTTTACAGGAAATGACCAATATAATTCACTTTATCCATTTCAAAGTAACATTTAGTTCTTGGAAAACAGATTATTGCCCCTCATGATTGACAACACCTTCCTCAAATTTTGTATAAATATGTTTAGATTCATTGGTGCTATAAATCAGTATATCATCAAAGAAAGCTTACAAAAATTTTCCGAGAAATTTCCTGAAAACAACATTCCTCAAACTTTGAAATGTTACACGCACATTTAGAAGTCCAAACGATGTGACCAAATATTCATACTGGCCACTGTGTCTTGAATGCAGTTTTGTGTTTATCTGCAAGATCCATCCTCACTTGATGGAAACCTGCCCTCAGGTCAATTTTGGACAAAATCATGGAACCATTCAATTCATCCATGGAGTCTTCTACCAAAGGAATTGGAAACCTGGCTTTAACTGTACACTTGTTAAGCTGCTATAATCAGCACACAATCTCCAAAAGCCATCCTTTTTTTCAACTAACACAACAAGTTTGGCATAATAATTGCAGCTGTTCTGTATAAAACAGGAATCCAACATCTCCTGAACAACTTTATCAATAATGTACTTTTGATTGCCTGCATCTTTGTTAGGTCTTTTATTTAATGTATCAGCCCCTTGCAACCGAGGAATCTATGCTTTTGAAGTTGCCAATTTTGACTGTCTCCCTGTTTTCTTTTTTTATCAGCAAAGTATTTATCTTTATATATATTAATTAAACATTATACAAAAATATGTTCTCAGTCTGTAGTCAAAGAACCTTGATATTACAACATTGTGCCTATATACCTCTGTAGTCAAAGAACCTTGATATTACAACATTGTGCCTATATAACTCTATCGAGGTATACTACGTTGAAGCCTTGTAGTAAGATTCATTACAAGTAATAGCTCTTGTTTTTAAATTTGGTTCATTACAAGTAACAGATTCAGAGTTAAGCTAAGGTAAAGGCTTTCATCACTGTAGTAGGCTCAAACATCCTAACCATCATCTGAATATCATGTTTAAGCCCTCCAGGAAACAACTATTCTTCAGAAAGGTCCAATTGATTAATTCTGGCACCTAATTCTTTATGATATAGGACGTAATAGTGGAAGGCTGCCTCAAATCCATCAGTTCTACCATTGGATCTTCCCCAATTTTACCAAATCTATCCATTAACAATTCGCATATGCAATCTAAGATGGCCGATGATTATGTTTAATAGATTTAACAAAAGCTTTACCCCTTCAAAATGCATAACTTTTCAGACGTACCTTATATTTTCAGAAGTAAAATCAATGGAAAAGTACTTTTCGCATTGGCAAATCCATTGATTCACGTTCTCACCATTGAATCTTGGAGAATAGATTCTATCTAACCAAGTTCCACATGATTAAGGAGCAGCAGAATGTGAATGAATGTTACCAGAACCAGATTCTCTGCCGTCATCTTGAATGTGATTTTGTCTATGTCCTGAATTGTTAGCTCGTGGTAACTTTTCTGAATCTTCGGGATTTTTTTGGAGTAGTTCAGTAATGGTCCTTTCAAGTGTATTCATGTAATGCCTTTTGCCCGGCACCTGCCAATTCCACAATTTTTGCTTCATTCGTCTCACAAATGCTATTTTCTAACCGTTCTTCCATTTTGTGTAAAGATGCTTGCTTCTTGTTGATTCCACCACCACTGCTGAAGGAGAGTGTGTTCATGAACGTGACAGCTGATACCAGTTGATAAAATTGCATTCATAACCTCCCCTTCAGCCAAAACAACTAATTAACTAACTCTAAAAATGGCTACTTTAACATATCAAATAGGAAGGGATGGAATGTAACACTTTTCTTCCCCTTGAAAATGGGGATATGATATGAGATGGTTTCCATTTCATCCTAAAAATATACAGAACAATGGCATGTTATCTTTATTATATCCGATCTCATTTCATTTAACGTCAATCACGTATCCAGACATTGAGGAACTGGTGTTGAAAGTTTAGACAATTTTATTTCTTTATGTATATTTCTTGAAGAACAAATGTAGTTTTATAGTCTGTCCTAGTCAATTGCTTGTTAGGTACATCATGCGGATGCAGCTAGCTTATTGATATCTTTTATTCTTCTATTGGTTGAACCATTACCGTTCAAAATATGTTGCAGGTTCCTGGAAAGTCTCAACAGGAATGCTTTGATAGAATTCACATAGACCATGCGACTCCAGTTCAATTGCAGCCTCGATCAAGGGCAAAGACATTAAAATCACCCATTCATGAATTTTCTTTATCTGCAAGTAAACTTCTCGACCCTATCGACATAAAAGTTAGAAGATCTAATGTTCTAAAACCAAAGAACATTATGACCCAGAAGTCTGTTGAGAAGCAGTTACAGCGCAAGCTTGTAGGTGATCTAGACGGTGCAGGGGACATATTTTCCGTTCTCGAACCAAACATAGATTTGTCCACTAATGTTTTACAGCCTAGTGAATCTCTTTCTACTCCAAAGCAGCTAAAGGAAAACAAAGGGTTCCTGCAAAGTTGCACCGAAACATCATCTTCAAGTGGTAATAAGGTACTTTCAAGATTTAGTGGCTCGCACAATACAAATCTTGTTAGTCCTCCGGTATTAAAGAAAGTAAAGAACAGGGTATTGCATGAGAAATATGTCAATCAATTACGCTGTAGGGAATCAAAGAGAAGAGCAGCCTCTATGAAGATAATTGGTGAAGGAAGAAGCATAAAGAGAAAGGATGCAGTTAAAGCTGCAAAAGTTGCCTTGGTTTCTGAAGCTAGAGATGCTATCAATAAATTTCGACAATCGCAAGTCAATGTCATGGACAACGGCTGCAGTTCTGATGAACTTAACGATGATAGCATTCAATATGAAGATGAAAGTCAATAGCTTTTACTGAAACTTATTGTCTTTTTGCTTGTATAGTATTTTGATCTGTACTTTTAGAAATTATAGAAACTGATTTTTTCTGTGGTTCATGTAACTGTCTGTTATACCCATCTTTTCATTATTTGAGTATGAATTTGTTTGACAGATAATACTTCTAAAAGAAAAAAATAAGAACAAAAAGATTGATAATTTAGAAAAAGTCATTAATATATTATTTAATACATTACAAACGAATCTTATAAAAAGTGATAACTAGTCCTTTTGAAAAGGGTGTAAGAAATAGTAATGGATGAATTTCTGCTACACGGTTTATGACTCATCCACGCAAGAACTTTAAGAAGATGTTGGTCCCAGGTGTTCCTTTTATTCTTAAAGTTTTTATGGATTTGACATTGCAGTGCCTTTACAACTACTTATTCCCCGCCACAACAAATTTATTTGCCAAGAGTTAAGTCCAATTACTCCTCAAATCTTAACTTATACAATATCTGTATACATTAACAACTACTGATGAGCACTGTATTTAATTGTTGAGTATTTTTTCAAAAGCCTAAAAAAATTTGAGGATATATCACTTTTCAATTCGATAGAAAGAAATTGAGAAGATATACAAGCCTAAAATAAAAGCGGGGAAGATCGAAAGATAGAAATATGAAAACAAATAATTGTGTTTTTTTTTTCGGTCCTTGCTAACGTGATGCAAGAATAAAGAGAGTTTAAAAGAATTAAGTTTCATTTTGATTATTGAGTTCATTGTTTCATTTTAATCTTCGGATTTCGTCACTTATGTATTGCGTCAGTAGTCCAACGGTCAGGATAATTGCCTCCCGGCTGACGCATCATCTTTTAGTTTTTTACAATTTCATTTTTATTTATAAATGTTGGTATATTTTCGTGGAAGTACAATTGTGTTAAATTAAGTGTGTAGGTAGTAGTTTTGTTTTATTTTTAAAAGTAGTTATCTTTTTATGTTAGAAATATTGTATTATAGTTATACTAAATTTGGTTTCATGCAATTACATAAATTCAGCCATTTTCATATAAGCGTCTAAATTGAGTAGTTCTAATAATGAATTATGGGAATGATTATTTAGCATCATATATATTGTAGATTGCTGAATCAATTTGGTATGATAATTTAAAATGATTTTGTAAATTTTTGGCGGTGCAAAAAGCAAATGGTAAGTTGCAGACCCATATATTTAGTGTCTGTGTGATCGAAATATAAATGAAGTTGAAGATATGGTGTTACCAAAATAGGAGTTTGTAAAGGTGCTTGAATGAAGTAAAGCTCAGCTTCTTCTGTTATTGTTTGTTTAAATTGGATAGACTACTTACGATTTTTCTTTTTTTGATTGTTTATAGCATTTGACATTTGAGTAAATCTGTTGATTGTTTTTATGTGTTGATTTATTCTACAGTATAACATAATTAAGTTAAATGCCCCAAATTTAAATGGCTTAGAGTTCAAATATAGATTTGGAGACAATAACTGCAAATTAGGGTTCATGGATAGCGTCAGTAGTCCAACGGTTAGGATAATTGCCTTCCAAGCAATAGATCCGGGTTCGACTCCCGGCTGACGCATTTCATTTTTTTGTTTATAACTTTTGGTATATTTTCGAGGTGCTTTGAATGAAGTAAAGCTTAGGTTCTTATGTTATTGTTTGTTGAAATTGGATTTCTTTTTCTTGTTTGTAGCATTTGACATTTGAGTAAATCCCTTTATGTTTTTTTTGGCATTACTTGTATATTATAAATGAATTAAGTTAAATGTCCCAATTTAAATAAGTATTAAGGATAAAACATATTGATTGATTTGATAAATTATTCAATTTAATTGGCAAATATTGTCCTACACCACAAGAGATTCCAATCTTCAAAGCTTTCAATTAATCTTGCGTAAGTGTTTTCAATTATAGCTTCAATTAGATAATCAAATTATGAGATTAAGAGCTCTAGAGGAGTTTGTATTTTTGTTGTACCATTCTTAGGTTTAAATAATTTACCATCTTTAATTATCTATTAATAGAATATCTGAATTTCTATTGCATTGGTGTTTTGTATACTTTTTTCAATAAAGCATGTTTTTTCGTTAGTGTTAATGTTTGATATTGATCCCAAAGATTGAAGAATTAATTAGTATGAACAGTATTTGATATGTTTAATCCTTTTTTCATCAACAGCATCAGTAGTCCAACGGTCAGGATAATTGCCTTCCAAGCAATAGATCCGGGTTCGACTCCCGGCTGATGCATACATCTTTTGTATTTTTTACAGTTTCTGTTTTTGGAACAAATAAAGAATATGTTTGGTCCTGCGAAGATGCTAATTTTATGTTCCATTTTACCCTTTTAATGTTGTTTGATCCTCGAAAATGAAGTTGATGGTTATTCCTTCAGGAGCTTTAATGAAATGCTGAATTTTGTCATCATCTAGTTTTAACTCATTTCATTTGCCATTGAAAAGGGATGATTTTAAGGGACTTTTCTCAGGGATGCAACATGCCAAGTTGTAAAATGGATTACCTTATATTGAACGAAATCAAACAAGAACAATGAACCGTAACTAAACCAAAAAGAGGAGAGCCAAATGAAACATGAACGAAGCTAATATTTGTTGTCTTTCCACGAGCTTTATGTGATTTACTATATAGTTTTTTTTTGAGGTAAAATGAAGAGTAATTTTTCTGGGTCAAAAATCGTAGCTCATTATTGTTGTTGTACTTTGGAAATTAGAAATTCTGCAGTTATCTTGCCTTAGCAGTAAGTTTAGCTCTTCAAATCAAAGGGCACCATCAAGCTGAAACTTTCCCTATCTGGAACTAAAGAGGATCGCATTCATTTCAACAGTAATGTTCTAATAATGGAGCTTATATATCATGAAATTATTGAGAAATGATAAAGCAACTTGCCAGATTTTAAATCCTTTTATAAGTGGTTGTTATCCAATTCACTTAGCTACCTTACTTCTCATAAAGTGTTAGGTCTCTGACAGATGAGAACCCTTTTAAAATCGTGTCATCCACTTGGTGTGTGGCCACGACATCAGTAGTATACAGTTGACACAAAAATTATGTGTTTAATAATGTCCCAGAAAAGAAATTTTTGAAGCAACCGCATATTCAGGATTCTACTAAAATCAGGTTGATTCTACTTATGTGTTTGGCAACAAGCCTTTTTCATTACTATAAAATTGGATATTCATCACAAGTTGAAAGTGAGGCTTCAACTGAACATACCCTATAGTATGTTAAAATACAGGGTAAAGCTGAAACTTGTAAGAATCAAACCATCAATCAAAGCCAACTTATTGGGAAATCTCATTAAACTTTCTAATACCCTAATCTTGAAGTACAAAAGAGGAGAACTTTGCTTCTCTTTCATCATCAGCAAATTGTTATTTCAGACTTTTTTCTAATTCCATCTTTCTCTTACAGACATCTTCCACCATAACCTGCATTTCTGAACAGTGCTTGCTTTATATCTTCCGGGCTCGTACAATTTCTCTGCTCAGCTACCTAAGACCATTAGAACAATAAGGTAAAAAAGTAACACATTTGATTCCAGCCATGTAAATAAATAGAGAGCACTAAAACAAGTTACAAATGCTAGTTTGTACAAACCTCAGAACAGGTTGCTTGCATTGAAAAATCATTGAAGTTGCTTATAACACACTGATGAATCTCAAGGCCTAATGCTTCTAGGGTGTTCACTGTGGACAGGAGTAATCCAAGCTTTGTGGCACAGCAGATGCTAATCCTTGTGTCATGCTCTCTTCTCTCAACATCAAACTGCAGAAGCATTACAACACATACATTGGTTCAGGAACTTGGTGTGTGATTGTGGAAGAGTTTAGAGGTTTAACTGAGAGTGACAAGAACTAGCCCATACCTTAGGGGAATTTCTTACCATTGCTTCATTTGGCTTTAGCTCCTTAGAATTTCCCAAGAGGTTTATATGATTTGTTCCCTCCTCCATTTCTTCTTCTTGCAACTTACCTATCCTTTCTAGAAGCTCTTTCATGTAATCAATGGTGTCTCCCAGAATGGAGGTCCTGTCCATCTGTCATTGTTTGTATTCTCATGTTAGTTCAAAAGGGTAAAGAGAAAATCAAACAGTAAATGCAAGTGTTGGTAGAAAACAATCATGAAAAGGCCACCTACTTATGAAAGCCAATTTCATTTCCATTGATTGAGACATTTATAAAAAGGTAATGACAGGGTAAAAACGAGGTAGGAAAAAAAGAGATTGTATCTGTTGAATCACCTTGCTAATCTTCGGGACTATTGACCTTAGCATGGAAAGACGGTCATTCAAACGCTTTCTTCTCCTTCTTTCTGCCATGAGATTCTTTGAGGGCTGTCCTTCCAGCTTTTTGGATTTGAGCTTTTTCTCTGCACACAAACCCACGTTGAAGACTGGAATCTCTGTCACCTGTTCCTCAACTTTGCAGCCATTTGTTGCTTGTTCCAAACTCTGTTTTTCACTTCCCAGAAAGCCAAACTCTTCATCCTCCAATGATGGGTTATCTTCTTGTGGCAGAAGTGGTGCTGACTCATCATTTCTGGTGTACGATGAATCAAGCTCTGGCAATGAGAACCCATCAACAAAAGGGTGGGTTGCTTCACTTCCATAAGGACATTCAAACCTGTGGTCTAGTGGGGTTGAAAATGCAGCAAAAGAAGGATTCAAAGTGGCTAAACCATGGTTGTCATCAAAAGAGTCAAAACTCCAAGCACTAGGGAGTAACTCATTCAACCCAGTGGACAAAGCACTCCAAGTGTCTTTTCTTGGAGCAAGGAGCTCATCCAGAAAACCAAGTTGAGAAAGCTCCATGTTTGTGCTATTTTTCTCCCTCTTTCTGTGTTCCTCTAGAAAGGAAGTGAATTGTGAAAATAGGAAACAGGGAAGGGTTGATAAAAGATGAAGTTGAAGCAAGTGGGAGAAGTTTGTTTAAATAATAGTGTAAGATGTAAAGAAGTAATAGGGTAAAATAGGGTCCATTCTTCATCAAACACCTATGATTACAGAATGTATTACAGTGAAAAGTCTAGTGAAATAGCACCTAGAGGTAGCCTCAGATTAAAATGGAATCTCTTTCTCTTTCCTTCTTTCCCCTTTCTCTCTCACTCTCAAGGTGAATTGATGTCCTTTTCACCGAAATAATCACCCAGCCAGAATTTTTATTTAATTACCATTCCTTGAAAACTTTGACCCACAATTCTGTCTTTAACGAAAGTGGGTGGAATTAGCATCATAGATTGTCAGTACTTCTTCCATTTTTAATGCAACCCCCTCTCTCTTTCACGTTCAAAGAGAAATAATGCATCTCTCTCCTTCCTTCCCATCATGGTTTAGAGCTTAGACTCCACCCTATACACAATATTCAATACTTTTCATCATTCAATATACAATATCAAAAAACAGTTAAAAAATATTCATCTATTGTGACAATTTGGAACATTGTTCATTTTTCATTAACTACCATTCCATGCTAATCAGTTTCCTTCCATGCCAGCCTGTTTTAACTTCAATTATGGACAAGTGTTTGTAATTAAGTAGGGGCTAATTAAAGTGGGCCAAGTATTAGCACACAAAGACTTTCAAATACTTTGCAATAGAAAGTTACAAATTTTAGCTCCTTTTTCTGGTTTGTTTCTTTTCATTTCTTTTCAAATACTTTATATATCTTTAACTTAGAAAAGACTAATGAAAAACAGTTTGTCTTTTCTTTTGCTACATTTAGTGATTCCTTTAATCAGTTAAGATTTATATCAGTAGCTAGATTAAGTATCTGTACCCCCACCGGGTATAAAATAAAATACACCTTCCAATCATTCATTGTTCTATCATTGCATCCTAAAGCTTATTTCAGCCTCAGCTCATAAAGTTTCAACACTGGTACGGTAATCTGGTTTTTTGATCGCTGTAGGTCCAATAAATAACTTCACAGGTCTCAGAAATTTCCCCTTAAAAATCTTCACTTGCCAACCATTTTCCACACAGATCAAGTGTGTGATCACGTTGGTAGAACTACAAGTACTGATACACTCTACTACCAGACAATTTATACATACAATAAGCAAGCATGGGTCTGGATTTTGTGAAATCACCATACAGTTCAGTGAGAGAACACGGTAATGAGCAAAACCATGTTCACAAAATGATGAGTTTTATAATCTGTTCACTTGTCCTTGTAGTCTGTAATGGTAACAAGAAGCCAGTAATGTGCCAAACATTGAACAGTGAGCGATCGCGTGAGCAAATTGCTTTCTCAATCAGATGGCTAATCTAATCAAATTCGAAGTTGTTTATTAATTACTTTGCACGTTCATATCCACATTAGGTGATCACATTGCACCCTCATTTAAATTATATGCATACCCAATTAGCCAATAAGCAAATTACACTTTCATATTTCACTACTACTACATGCATCTTTTGTTTTGGGTCCAGACTATTATGAACTATGTAGGTTGTCATATAAAGTTAAAATTGCTCATCTGTCAGTATCAGCTAGGATGCACCAGAATTGTCACTAGGCCCCTCCACTCATTATTTAATAGTATTGCGTAAATGTAATGGCAATTTTTCTGTATTTTCTTGGCTGCTAGCCCTGTAATTAGAAGAACAACAACAACATGAATTAGTCGTATCTCATCATCATTAATTCATATGCATTTAATGTGCACAGTGACCACCATACCCAGATTTTGCATGCTTCACTCAAAGTCATTCATCACTTCTCAATGTCTGGTATCACATTATTATAAACTTTAGAAGTCTCACGTCGATGTATTTCATATTAAAGAATTAGAATTTGTATTCCAACTTGATTAAAAGGATCATTTATCATCCAAAGATCCTTGTTTTAAATTTAGGTGCGAAGTAAGTATATATATGAACCCTGTTCACTCTTTCTTTCATTTGCTAAGTCAAATTACTCCTTAATGATTGCATCACTTTATTCATTACACCCCACCACCGTTTTATGTAATTCACAAAATCACATTCACACGTATATTTGATTGTGACTTTGAGATTGATATTTGTTACCACACTTTCGGTTTTTTCACCCTCCATTTTTCCATAAACTAACCAAGGGTCACATTATTTTCTCCTTTCTTTGTCCTCCTCTTTCTATTAATTTTCAATGTTTTACTCTTTTCTAATTTATAAACTTAAGAATATTTAGAGACCTTCACTCTTTTTTTACAAGAAAATATATACTATCAAAAACTGTTTAAATATGCTGTAGATTACAAAGAATAATGATAACACTTAAATTATCCCATAATCTTTTGATGGTATAGTTAGGATAAGTAGAAAATTCTCTTCTTATTGTGTGAAATCCTAAATGATAAATTTCCATTTTTTAATAATAAATGCTATACATAATCTTTGTTGTTTAAGTTGAACTTGTATCATGTAAACCGGATAGTTATAAATTAAGTACAATGATATTATATGACTTTCATTGTTTAGATTTTCGTCCTTTACTACTTGATGTGATTTAGTGTAAATTATTGGTTAATGTACTACTATTTTTTTTTCTTTGAAAGAATAATGATTCACATTAAATTATATTAAATAGTAAAAAATAAAGTCAAAAAATAAGTCATATATAATTTTCAAAAATTAAAGGACAGTTGTGATTAATATTGTATCTCTTTGCATTAGAAATTCCAAAACCAGTTCAAATTGAAGCATATAAATAAGAGAGTTCACTTTTATATGCTTGTAATGCAGGTTTTTCGATATATGCACTAATAAAAAAATAAAAATAAAATGCATTTTTTTTATTTGTTTCTAATCTATGATCAAGTTGTCAATTTAGTATTTCCAACTATTTCTTCCCATTAATTATGATATTCCTAAATAACTGATTTATATCTCGTTTCCAACAAAAGAAAACTGTTTTATTAGTTATTATGTCAGTGACTTACTATATTGGAAACTTATTAAATAATTAGAAGCTTATAAATTCAAAGTTTAAACGGTGATAATTTGAATTTATTTGATGAAAATAATTAATAAACCAACAAGATATAAAATGATTATTTAATTATTCAATTATATCTAACTAAATATTTCAATTATTTTAATCTTAATAAATATGGCGATAATTTTTAAAATATTCTAAAATAATAATCGGAAGACCATTGAGATATAATATACAGAAAAAGTTTTCAAAACATAAATAATTAAAAGTAGATTATTTCAAGTAAATTAATGTAGATAAAAAATAACTAGTTCCTCGAAGCAGCTTTTAAACAAGTAGAAAATATGTTAAAAACATCTATGTATCAACACAAACATATTTTGATCAAACTATCCTTAAAAATAAGTATTAAATTAATTTAAATTATTAGAGTCACATGTTAAACAAACTATCACATTATTAAAGTAAAACTTAGTAACTAACTAATACTTATGATAGACGCTCCACACAAGCATATAAATTAAGAAAAATAATTAATTTATATTATTTTATTGATTTTTAACTTTTTTACTAATATTCTATTTTCAGTCATTATTAAATCATTAAATGTAATGTATCACTACCACAACGATTCATTTTTGTTTTCATTGTTTTAAGTGTGAGATAAAGAAAGTAAGTAAATATCGTAGAGACATAAGGATGAGAAAATAAAATTGCATTCACTAATAAATTTGTCATGTGTACTAAATGAAATTTTTAGTAAACAGTTATAAGTAATTACTATAGATATTTAATTATTTGCTTGCTGTAATGTCCTAATTAAATAGATAAAATCAATTTAAATAAAAGCCACATATATTAAATATTTAGAGAGTGCGGGAAGACGAAATATGACATACATAGTACTCCAACATATCCATAACAAAAGAAAGAGGCTCCACATGCCTAAACGAGATACAAAAACTCGCCAAGAGCGAGAGAAACTCCTACTACTACTAAACTCCAACGCTGAGGCCCCCATAATGAGCCTGATAGTCTCCCAAGGTATCATCAAACCGCAACATCTCTATTATTACCACTGCCAGAGGTTTTCACATCTGCTCACATCAACAAGGTTGATCATTGCAAAGGAAGAAACCACACACAATCATACAAACAAGCAAAGGGTAAGCTAGTGAAAAAGTTCTCATATCATACACTCAACATACAATTTCATATTCAGGCATAAATGGCAGACATCCATATATGAGGCACCAAAACCATATAAGACACCAAAACTTGACTATCCGGATACGCTTAATGAGGCACCACCACGAGACAGTGGAATTACGTCCTAGCAGTGAGGCGTCACCGTGAGGCCTTCGCGGAATTATACCCTTACAAGAGGCACCACCACGTGGCCTTCGTGGAATTACGTCCTAGCCTTGAGGCACCACCACGTTACCCTCGTGGAATTACGTCTTGGTCTCGAGGCACCATCGTGAACCCTCACCTCGAGGTTCATGGAATTAGGTCCTATTGTTGAGGCACCACCGGGGACTCCCCTTAGAAGGGTCCACTGAATTACGTCCATAAGATGAGGCACCATCACGAGCCCCGCTACAAGGGTCATGAAATTATGTCCTACATAAACCTTACTCATACATTATCAATCAGTCATGAAGTTCTTACGCATACCATTAACATGTCCTTTAGTATGGGTGATCAACCATCAAATATATCTCATGCCAAGCTCATTTCCAATTCATTTATTCTCCCCCATACATACATAGTACATGCATATCCAACCCCTTCATACATAATAAGTCAATGAACCAGCCAATCAAACAACCATCAACATTCATGAAACAAAAGCATAACAAAAACCCAAAAGAGGTCTCGCTCAAGCTAGAGTCCTCGCTCAGGAGAGAAGAGTGCTCTCGCTCAAGCAGCAGACTCTCGCTTAGGCGAGACTGCAATAGTGGCTCCTGGAGAATTTTGCGAGCTCTCGCTTAGGCGAGACTATCTCGCCTGAGCGAGACAGTTCGTCGCTCAAAACACAGCCCCTCGCCTGGGCGAGCGCTCGAGTAGAAAAAAACTGGGCGAGTTCCTGTTATTCTCACATGGGCGAGATGAGCTCGCCTGGGCGAGATGAGCTCGCCTGGGCGAGTATATCAGTACTCACCACTGAACCACGCAACCACGCGTATTCAATCAGGGACTCACTCACAACAACACCCAAAGCATTTTCGTACCATCAAAAACAACATATTATCACCAAAACACGAAATAGGACCAAAGCACACCAACAGTGAATCAAAAGCATGAAGTCTAGCTTCCCTTACCTTGAATGGGAGCACTGAAGTTCACTGAGAAGGGGAAGGTACGACGACCCAAACCAGCGCAGTAAAACTGGAAAATAGATGTATTACTAAGCCTACTGTTTTAGATTCAATCTAACAGAGACCAAGGCACATGAATGGAAAGAGAAGGGTAAAGTCTAAGTTCAACTTACCCGAATGAGACCTTAGAGTGAAACGACGGTTGCTTGGAGAATGCCCTAGCAGAGCTCTACGTTCAGCTGCAAGGGGGGTAGGGGAACAATCTTCTCTGAAAATTAGCAGAATGAGGTGTTAGGGTTAGGTTTAGGTGTTTTGGGCACTTCTTGGGCTGGCCTTAAGCCCAACAGATTGGGGCAGTCCCTTAGTTATTAGGACAGAGAAATAAATGGGCTTTACACTTGCTAATGGAATTGATATGTTTATATTTTTTATTTGAACATATAATTTTTTTAAATTAATATTTTGGTACAATTCATTTGAATTTGTTTTTAAAATAATTTGTTTAAAATTAAAATTAATATATATATATATATAATATTTGTGGGTATTTTTTTAATGAATACTCAATTAATAATTGTGAATTTTTTTAGAGAAGATAGATAATATTGGATAGATATTATGGCTATAACCAAATAATGTCAACTTTTTTTACATTAAATAGTGTTTTAGATAAACATTTGAATTGAAACATATCAAATAACATAGTCAACACGTCAAAAACATTTCACTCAATTGAGTTATAAAGACTATAAATATTTATTTATTTTTAAAGTTTAAGGATCAAATTATATCAAAGTTTGAGACAATAATGAAATTCAATTTTATGTCTAAGTTTAAAAATTAAAAATATATTTAAACCTTTATTAAATAATATTTTAGGAGATAGAGAGTAAAATGATTAAAAAAAATTGTTAATTTACATATTTTGACTTTTTTTTATTACTAAACAACAATATAAATATAACAAGACCTTGAGGGATAAAATTTGCAACAGAGAGAGTATGGTGGGTATTTATTACTCATGGGGTACCAGGTATTTTAATGCTCATTTATAAATATTTGGGGTGTGTATTATGCTATCCATAACATCATATATCCATTTCTCGAAGAAAAATGAAAATAAAATTTAATTTATGTTTGATTAAGTTAAATTTAATTAAAATTAAAATTTAATTTAATTTATATTATATTATATATTTAATTAAAATTAAAATTAATATTTTATTTTATTTTATTTTATACTTTTTATAATTTTATTTAAATTTTATTTTAAAAATTTATAAAATATCTTTAATTAAATATATCAACGTATATCAACGGGTATTCATCCTTTTTTAAAAATCTATAAATATATTTTAAACAGATATCCAATAAATAATGAAACTGGTAACAGATGAATTTTTTATTCAGATCGAATTGCACATAAAAACTATCCAAACCCGTCCGACGTATTATCATTTTAGTAACCTAACTACCAATATTTTATGACAATTTTGAAGTACGTTAATTATAAACATCTCCGGTGAAAAAAAAATTACAGCTTTATGCTGTCTTCAAATGGTTAAAAAAATAGTTAAATGATGTAAAAGGAAAAAAAAGAAGAAGAAGAGAAAGTAATAATTAGGAATGATAAAAAATAGATTAAACGTGGGAAGTTGTGAATTATTGAGATGTTTTGTGAGGTAAATGTGAGTTAGATAAGTGATTGATGAGAGAATGAGAAATGGTGATGAAAAAGAAAGTGATGGTGATTGAAATATGAATGCATAGGTTGTTTTTGTTTTGTTTTGTTGAGTTCACGTAACATAACACAAGAAAGACAGAATCACAGAGATGAAATCAGCAGGTTGCGCCCACAATATTCAATATCCCTTTAAAACCGCCAACTTTTGTCCATTTCCTATTATTTTGGTCCCACACTCTTCTCCATTTTTATTATGCTTTAATAATTCTTTTTACATTTCATCATTTTTTTTTTTATTTCTACTTACCGTATTACATGTCCATTTTTATTAATTTTTAAATATTTATTAACATAACATGAGATATTGTTATTAATATTTTTTGAACCAGATTATTATCTATATTAATCGATCATCTCTTGTTTGTTAATGATTAGTTTTAATAAACAAAATCCGAGTATTTATTAGAATGCAAGACTTTGTCTACCAAAATTCAATTCATTGGCTATGATATTATAATTTTAATACAAACTCACAATATATATTAACATGTAATGTTGATTTAATGTCATTTAGTTAACGAATGACACTTTTCTTTTAGTAAATATTCTTATATTGTAATTTTGTACCATCTTGTTTAGTAATATATATCGCTTACAACTTTTATCCTTTCACGTCTCTTTTAATTAATGTTATGAAGGTTCTCTTATGATATTATGATAGCCAATACGTTTTATAGTGTGTGTAAATAATATTCATCATTCGCATATTTTTTACATGATTTTACCTTATTGTCTCCTTTCTTGGATATCTAATCTACCATAAATTATTTTGGCAAACAAACTTATTATATATATATATATATATATATATATATATATATATATATATATATATATATATATATATATATATATATATATATTATATTTAGGGTATTTTTTATTTAAGTTAGTTCTTATATTTATTTTTTCTCAATAGGAACTTTATTTATTTTCTAAAAGATTTAATATAGGATGTTTTGTGTTAATTTGATGTTAACATTGTTTAAGGATATCATATGTTAAAATCTATGTTTATCACGTGTTAAATTAGATCATCTTTTATTTTGAAATCCTTCTAATTTTAAGAAATGATATATTCAAAATAGAGCATGATTCAAATTTTTGATGCATGATATTTCTAAATGAAATTATCACTAATTTAAAAGAAATACCATATTAAAATTTTGTTACAAAAAATAATAATTTAATTAAATAAAAGAATATAAAAGTTAAAATTAGTTAAATCTATAAACATAAGAACCAAATTATTAATTAAACTAAATGAAATTATCACTAATTCAAAGATTGTTAATTTAATTTACAATTTAATTTTTTGTATTATGTCACGTCATTAATGATTTCTTTCTACAAAATTTTACTTTAATACAAGAGTCATATAATAATTTACTTTTACTAATATCTCGTTTAATTTTATTGAAAAATATATATATTTTTAAAATAAAAAATTATTTATTTATTTCTACAATCCTCAGAATATATTTTAAAAATAAAAAATCTTACAATGTTTACATTCTAACTTTATGATCCAATATATCTTCCACCCTAAAATTTCTGGGAAGTATGTAACATGTAAAAATTTAAATTTTCTATTCATTACTCTAAAAATTAACTACTACTGAACCATTGTTAAAAAAATCTATAAATAATATTAAATGCTCACATTTAAATTTTAATTACTATATAACTAATCATCAGAGTAAACCCATAAATAAAGTTTCAAAGGCCAATGGATCAGTCATTATTAGCGGGAATGGACCACTCACGGTGATTTTTTCATTATTTGGTTACTAAGTACTTTAAATTCTCTGTAACCATCTACATAAATAATACAGAACAACAAACTTATTAATATGCCATATTAAAAACCTACAAAAAGATACTTTACTACTTAAAAAGATACACAAGAAATACATTCCATGTTATATGTTCTTGGAATAATTTCTCCAATACGACTTTTGGGTATTGTTACAAAGAAGTTAGGGAGATAAAATGTATGTGTTACACTATTTGTAAAAAAGAAAAATCTTTTTATCATTTTTATTGACTGTTTTTAAATAAAAAAATTATAATCTTATTGTCATACAAATACATATATTTTTAATAGAAAAATAAATTTTATAACTTTTATTGACCATAATAAAATGTATTATGATTTTTTCAATTATATTTTATAATAAATATTTATTTTTAAACAAAAATAACTATTATGTGAAAGAAACAAACATAAATCACTAAGAGCAAAATATTATTTATTTTTGTAATTTCAGAACAAAACTCCTCCCATAACATTTTTTTTTAGAATTATAGAAATACACAAACAGAGTCTGTATGTATAAAATAAAATATTTCTGGTAAAGATATAAAGTTACTGAAAATAAATATGTTAAACTAAATATCAAATTTATTTAGAGAAAAACTAATTTTATGTCTATAAAATTATAAAAACGTGTTCAACAAATATATATAAAAAAAAAGTAATATAGGAAAATGATCAAACTTGTAAAAGAATGACATTTTAATAATAATATTAGGAGAACACATTTAATTAAAAAAAAAAAACACTACCTATTTAAGTAGTATAGAGGTGTCATCACATGATATTGCAATCATTATTTTGCCTTGTGAAAAAAGGTATCAGAACAATTTCACCAACAAAAGATGCCAAAAATATTCTAAGAAATATGAAAATTGAATACCAGTATTTTTTACGTAAGACTAATTTAAAAATCTTGAGTTAAATATATTTCTTTTCTAAACTATTATATAAAATATCTTATTTTATCTTTAAATTAAATTAAATTATATATTATATTATAATTTAGTTTAAAAATAATATATTATAATAATTTAAAAATAAAAAACGTATTGAACTATTTTGTTTTATTTTAATATATGATCATGTGATTTCTAAATTGATCTCATTCTTTTGAGATAAAATGTCTAACATAGGATTGCATTGCAGTGCATGATATGATATGACACAGAGAGAGGGTAGAGAAGATAGATAGCTGTTGCAGTGTTGCCTGCTGCTGATGGAAGCTCTGTTTTTAACGTCAGAATTCGTACTTTTCTTGTTGTATGTATGTATCTTACCATCTCTTTTATCATCTTTCACCACCACAAACACCACTGTTATCTATCCCCAAAAAAGTTCCATCAAAAGACGAGATTTTTAACTACCATTGCTGCAATTTCAATTTTTTTTTCTTTTTTCTTCACCAACAGTGTTTTGGCACAATGGTAAAGTTTCACTTTTATGTCACGAAAATTCAAATTCGGAAACACTTTCTTCCTATATGTAAAGTAACACACTTCATTTAAAAGTGAGCTTCTTTCACCAATCAGTTCGTCAAGGTTTTGTTTAATTTAGCATTCAGTTACGTTGGTGTCTGTATTTAATTTGTAGGATATGATGTTTCCTTGTGGCCTTTTTTCTGTATACTGAAAGTAGCTTTGGTGATGAAAGTATATTCCTTGACATGCAATATTGATTGGCATCCATGGAACATTTCTTAGGTAAAATTGCAGTAATCAAGACATGGAATGGGAAACAGAACAGTGGTTTATAGTACCTAATAACAATAACAAAAAAAATTGTAATCTGCAGAAGAAAAACATTTGGGGTCAATAATGGTTGTTGTATAGTCTATGTAATTGGATATACTAACAACAAACAGATAGGGACAAGTATATGTCTATTCAATTTTCCTTAGCAGAATTTGCGGAATGGACAAAGTTACGAGGTCTTGCCTGGTCGGTCTGCAGCTATAATGCATCAATATTGCATGTCGGTAAAGTAATCCTGCCTTCTGTCTTAAAATGTGCTATGCAATTTATACTTCTACACAAAATTAGGCTTCATTTTTTCAGTAACAAAATAATAAATGACAGAGAAATGTGTGATAAAATAATTAATGTGATGGAGACCTATTTAGAAATAATATTGCTAAAACTCCAACAGATTTATAATATTATGAGAACAGGTGTGTAATGGTTAGAGTCAAATTAATGATGCGGAATTTGAGTAATTTATGTAAATATTTAAACTCAAATCTTATTGTAGGTTAACATAAAACTGGTGTACTCTCTTCCATTTCAAGCAAATGATCTTCTAATGGTGTGACATACTAAATATTTAACTGACATAATATTAGATAAAATATCCTAACTTCTCAATTTTAAATTTGAACGCAGTGTCATAGAAAAGGTAATCATTCTACAACCTTCCTAATATATTTTTTTAATGCTATATTTTTTTTTTTATCATGGTTGACCCATCCATATAAATTAAGAAATTGTCAATCAATATCAAATATAGTATATTTCAACTAAAATATTCTTATGTGCAGCCTTTCACAAACCCACATTTTACGATAGTTTAAGTTTTTTTTTTAACTTTTAAATTAATTATTATTTATTTATTTCAATATAATAATTACAATTTCATTCTATTATTACCGCCAAATAAATAGTCATACTAATATAATTATTTTCATCGTTAGCAGCAAATATACTCTCTTGAGGAAGAAATTTTTTTTGCTTAATAATTATTTATATATTATAAACTTCAAACCAATTAAATGGAAGAATTTCATAGAACATGTTAGAAGTGTATATAATAAAACGAAATATATATTTAAATGCACTACAAGATTATGGAATAGGAAAAAGTCTAAAGAGAATTTAGAAATAAAAATTCAATTTGTAACGTCCCATTTAATTATTAGACGAAATTAAAGGAAACGTCACGCGATAAGAGTATGGTAGTGTAGTCTTTGGGTCCTTAACACAACCCCTACAAAAGTCGGGCACACCACGATGCCAAAGGAAAGCTGAATGCAATACTAACAAAGAGTGTAGAGTAGGAAAACATAAAACGATACAGGGGTCGTAGCCCTAGAGATAACATGAATAAAATAACTCTAGCCCAGATGGCTAAGCAGCGGAATCGTCATTCCCTTGTTGATCACGAGAACCTCGCCCATCTGTTCCCATCAACCAAGTTGACGATCATCGCAAGGAAGAACAACCACATACAACAAAACCATGCAACAAAACGAATAAGCTAGAGCCAACAACATATTCATCATACAGTCAAATATATTTTCATCATCTCATATCCATCTAACAACCAAACATGTTATGACTCCTCATTCAATACACTACGACTCGACTCATCCGGATACGTATAACTTGGTCGGATTCAGCAGATGCTTGCACTTGTGGTGGATATCTCTGCTCGACCCTGAGCTGCTCGATCCTGAGCTATGTGTTACAAGTGTTACGATGAATCAAATTTCCCTCACCACAAGGTTAGCCCTTAATGAATTTCAGGCCTCCTGCTACTCTCACCACAGGAGTCAGTCCGCTCTAAGTGAGACTAACTGGCCCCTTAGAGTGTCAGGATGCAGTCCTTACCTTGAATCCTTACCTAGTTATACAGATGGGGCACCACCATGGACACCCACTAACAGGGCCATGGAATTACGTCCCGACCACTGAAGCGTAGCCCCGGAGGTCTCACCTAGAGACCCCAAGAAATTACACGCTGACACGGACCAACATTCATAAAACAGCAGTAGGAGAACATCAAAATCATGTTTACAATTTCATACCCATCCATGAGATTTATTCCTCAGACGCATCACATTTTGAATCCATACATCTGATCATCACCATCCCATGAGTCTAGGGTCTCATCTCATGTCAATACCGTGTTCCTTTGGTCCCAAACCACTCATTCATTTCACATGCCAAGATCATACTCAACCCTTCATACGCAAATTCACAAATCATGCCAAGCATACATAACATCCCATTATATACATATTTCTCATTATCCCATTCATTTCCAAACCAATACTAACCATCCAGGAACAACCAAACATCCAAACAGCACATTGCCTCGCCCAGCCCCTCACTCAGGGCTGAAGGGTCTCGCTCAAGCGAGACGTGCTCGCTCAGGCGAGTCCCTCTTCGCCTAGGCGAGGGCTCAAAAAGGGGGCAGGAGCACGCACGGGATCTCGCTTAGGCGAGATCCCTCTCGCTTGGGCGAGTTGCCTGCTCGCTCAAAATAAAAAGCGGGTCGCCTGGGCGACCACTCGCGTAAGCTGGTCTAGGCGAGCCCCTGTTTGTCTCGCCTAGGCGAGACTGACTCGCTTGAGCGAGATTAACAGGTCTCGCCACTGTTTCACCTGCAGCAGCCATGTTCTTCACCCACACAATTCATGCAATATACTCTCACGCATCAAAATGAAATATCACACCATAAAATCAACACCCAACTCATACACGGTTCAGAAGAATGATTCGAAATTAAAAACCCTAACTCCCCGTACCTTGTTTAGTTACAGCTTTGACACTCGAACAGTGAAGATCGATAGCTCACGGGACAGTTTCGCGAGCTGAAATCTGTGGCAGGTTCCGAACACGAGTTCATTAGGGAACTCTAACTGAGAACATACGGGACACAAAAGAACATGGGGTCTGAGTTAGGAAGAACTTACGTGGAACGGAAGAACGAGGCTGAGCTTTCAAATGCTATGACGACTCCAAACCCTAGCAGAGCTCTCTCTCACGGAGTAGAAGGGTGACGGCTGATTTCTGAAAGAGTGAAAGTGAGTGTGGGATTAGGGCAACATGAAAGGCTTTTATCCTATGGGCCGACCTTTAGGTCCATTACTGTAGGGCAGCCCTTAAAAGGGGGCAGAAAAGAAAGGGGCCTTACATAATTCAATGGCTAGTATTTATTTCTAAAATAATAACAGTAGTAGTTTTTTCAGACACTTCTTTTTTCACCTCTCTTAAGTTCATATTTAATTGAAATACTACAAAAAAAATTTCATTTAAAAAAAATAGTTAGTTATTATTATTGGTTACTAAAATTATCTTATGAAAATTATTGATTACTAATTATTCGAATTACTATATACAACTAAATATAATGATTAATTTTAACGACTAAAAACATGTTGAAAGATAAATTTATTGATAATTTTTTTAATTAAAGACCAATTTCTTTGATAAGAAAAACCTTGTTGGCTACTAATAGTAATTAATTTAGATACCAATTCACAATAGAAATTATTTTTGTTACCAATACAGAGATCAATATAATTTTTTGAAACTATTTTTATTATTAATAATTTTTAATTTATAAATTGATATTTAAATTGATCAGAACTAGTTTGAGCTTAGAGTTGAATAATTAAATATTGAAATAATTTTACGCCTTTAGTGATAAACAATGATAATTTCGGAAATAGAATCTAAAAAGAACAATATTTTATAATAGCGTGAATAAATACTAATAAAATAATTTTGAACTTCATATGTAAAAGTGACATAAATGTTTGCCTTGAGATGTTTATTATTTGCTCCAGTTTACTGCATGATTCGCTTCAAAATTAATTTTGTGGAATTTTAATTTTAAACTTAGACCCGTCGTTAATTCTGAAACGAATTTGAGTTTTGATTTAAATAATTTCAGCTAATACTCATCATAGCCTTTAAAAATAAATATTTTAAACTATTTATGTATTAGAAAGATTAGAACTTTTTCACATAAAGAGAATAAATGTATAACATGGAATTATATTTATATTAAAATAATTTATTTTAGAATATACATTATAAAATATAATTTAGTTTATGGGTTTAATATTTATGTATCTTATACATTCAGAGTCATATACTTAAACTCTAAAACTTTCTATTCGTACTTAAATTTATAATATTCAACTTATAACCATCCAAATAGTGACTATAAGGAGGAAACAATCTAAAGCAATGCACACGTATATGCTATCATTCATGGAAGTGAGTTTGTTCGAATAAATGAGATTACTTCCAACTTTTAACGAAAACACACACAAGTGGCTGCAACTTACGACACTGAAATTCATGGCTACAACAATCATATATCCAAGTTAGATCCGAATAACCCAGAGGGCTTATTTCTCTTTTAAGAGTGCTTATAAGTAATTAACTGCAACTTGCAACTCTAGAATCCATGTCTAACAATGACATGAAAGAAAAATAAAAAGGTGAAAGAAAGTAGCAAACTAAAGTTAGCTGCATATAACCGAATGTCAAAGTGAAATATAGTATCAGAAATTAAACATCATACGAAAAGGCTATGGTGGTAGCTAATGATGACAGTAATATATATGATTAAAGTTGTAAGCATAACATCATCATATTGAGGTGACTGCTAAACATGTTAATATTTGTATATCAACTATTTCCTAAACTTTATACAAGTCCACGTTATTACCACTATTCTTTTCCACCAACCTAGTGTAATTCCTTTTTCTGTGAAAAATGAATTCAACCTTGTTGAAAATGCTCCTAAAACGTGGTAATCATCATTTCCATTTGCTTAATACCTCAAACTGAGATCTTGTATATAGTTATCATTTCCATTTGTTTTGTTTGCTACATCAAGATATCACTAATGTCATTGCATGATAAGTCTCCGATCACTGTCAGCATCAAGTGATACTCATGGTTTGAAACTTTATAGCCTTCTAGCTACTAATGAAAAACATAGCTTCATGTGGATCCAACTATTCACATTCCTCGCTTTATATCACATCCAATTGAAACTTCTATCTCTCACCTTTTCTACTTGTCTGCTTTTACCTGTCACTAAATCACCATATCAAACCAAGATATCATTACTGTAACTTTTCTCAAAACTCACATGCTACATTATTTTCGACACAATGTGTGTAAAATGGAATGCTTCATTAACTAAATTCCAAAAATGAGATCGTGATCATTAGATCATTCATTCATGCAGCTTACTTGCATTTGCATCAACAAAACAAATCATATTTCTGCACTGTTATTTCTGTTTACAGCCACACGAGGTGGTGAAATTTAGCTACATTTTTTTTTCACAGGTTCAATTGATTGCAGACTTGCAGAATGTCAAATACTAGATAATACCCACAATAGATTTATGCTATGATCACCGATTAATACGACATGTTATAACACGACAAATAATGAAGACCGTGATCTACACTTTCTTGTCTTAGTTAATCCAATTTGTCTTGGACCCATTCTATTTTTTGTTATTTTGGTGTCTGGAAGAACCAGTTAACACACGCTAATCCATTGATTGGCACACACTTTGTTTCTTCTGACTATTGATGCATGAAACTATATAAACTATATGAAATTGAAAGATTCCAGGACAAACGCTAGAGAATCTTTGTATAATCATCCAAATGAGACAGGGGCCACCCAAATCAAACTTTATTCACAAATTTTTCTGACTGAATTGGGGTGCAGAAACTAGAATAATGGGGTTGTTTCCATTTATAGAGAGGCTTTGTTTTTCTTTTAATGTTGCATAATACATTCTAACTTCATCCTAATACCTTGTTCATATGTTCAACATGTTTATTAAGATTTGAGACAGACATAAAACATAGATTGAGACAAAGTGTACTTGTTTTTGTCGAAACAGATTTTCTATTGAGCTATATATGTTCACACCACTATCATGTACGGTGCATGTGGCTTGTCTGGGCCTACTACTCACTGTTTATTTGGGCCACTGAGTTAAGCTTAAGCCCAATTAGTTCATTAAGCCCAACAAAAGTAGAATTTTTCGGACCAATAAAGAAGAGTAAAGAATTTAACTGTGTCAGTCATTTTTCATGGATAGATTTTGTCGCGTCATTCTCAATGATGTGTTTGATTCCTTTTTGTTATAATTTATGATTTTTTTTGGTATCATGAAATAAAAACTTTATTCTTGTCTCGGTTCTTTTAGAATGAGAACGTCTCATCGTACCCAATGTAAATTCCTCAATAAGAATTGCTTGAAGTAACAGCATTTGTATATTATTGTTAAAACTTGTGATCTTTCATTATTTTAAGAAAAACGTGTCAACCCACCTTATCTTCTTAATCCAAGAGACAGCGAGTTTGATATTTTAAAACATATCGTCAGATTGAAGTATTATATATAAAAGAGTAGATGTGAAAAACTATACAATTTTTATGTTCATTGATAAGTGTTCCTAAAACTTTGAGCTCCAATTTTTTAATAGAACTTAATAGAGATGTGTTAGTTATGTAAAAAGAAAATTTACTTTGTTATTTAATAATCTATTTTGTCATATAAAAATATTAATTTTGTAATGATTATTTTAGAACTTTAATTGGAATACACCATCTTGTACATGATTGATTTTCATAATAACTACTATTTCAACACGTGTATATGATAAATGTTTATTTTCTGTGGCTAAAATTTATAATAACCAAATTTTTTAACATATAAAATACATTTTAATTTGTGCTTAACAATTTTTATTATAATACAATATTATTCTTAATATTAAAAGACTCTTTGTTTAAAGGATAAAAATATTTTTTAAGTTTTTAATTTGATAACTTAAAACAATTCCTTTATATTAAAAAATTATTATGTATGATATGATGGTAATCTTTTAAGATAATGATATTTGATTCATTTCTTGATTTCTTTGTCTATTTATTTTCTTTTTTGTCAGTGACAGACCTACTTGTATATGAGTGTCTGAAAGTACACACTTATAATCTGGTTTTCTTAAAATTATTATCAAATATATAAAAAAAAAAAGTTTATTTTGCTCCCCTAATTTTATACATTTGTTCCCTTGTCTTCTTGTATTATTTTGATACTTGTTATTAAATTACATGATGATGATCATTATTAATTTATATTATTTTAAAAATAAATTACTTAGGATCTTATATCCATATCACAATGTTTCTAATGTAAATTTAAGTTAGTTGATACTTTGTTTCTTTTTTAAAAAAGGAAAGGAGTAGCCTTTATGTTTTGAGAAGCGGAAAATATGAGTTACGGCCCAAATAAAGAGAGAAAGAGCATAAGATAATATTATGGACATTGCTTTCTGCACTTCATGTATTCTTCTGGCACCCTCATAATATTTAAAATACATATTATACCCCTAATGAAATAAATAGCATATGTTTTTTTTTTTAATTTAAGTTTTAGATTTGTAATACGTAAATATTACGAATTAAACAACCTGAAACAACAGTATTATAATTTTTTTTATTTCAAATTATATAATTCAAAATATAAAATTAGTATTTTAGATTACGTAATTTAATAAAATATTATATTTCAAATAATTCAAAATACTAATTTTATTATATATTTTAGATTTTATAATGTCAAATATTAAATTTTATAATATATTTTAAATTATGTAATTTATAATTATATCATTCAGGAATGATTGACTTCAACATAATAATAATTTTGATTTTGATTTAATAAAAACTTGTTATAAAACGAGTTTTAATAAAAAATTATCATATATTAAGGTAATTTTTTAGAATTTAGACCAAGGTAGGTAAAAGATCAACTCTAAATATAAGACTGACCTTATATATGTAATAAGCAACATATTTTCAAGTGTTACCAATAAGATTATGGATAACCCCAAAGTGGGTAAAAGGTTAATCTTGGGGAAGGTTATAGGCCCAAACCTGAAGAATCTCTGACAAAACCAGAGTCTAAACAAGGAAAGGGTGTTTGTTTGACCTCGATGAAGGTTATGGACCGATTCCAACAAATAAAAAATTGAATAAGAAAATGATATTAGATCGACCTTGAGAAATGATATGGATCGACCTTAAGAAAGGATATGAGTCGACCTCAAGCTTAATCATAAACTTTATAGTCCCAAGAAAATTATGTAAATTGCTTCCTTGTAAAGTTAACTTTATGTACAATAACCACTTTTTTAGTTGTAACAAGAATTTATCCACTCCCAAAATTCAATGAGAGGTGGGAACATGTAAGCTTTCTTTTTATTTACTTACAAATACAAAAGTTCATCTTAAAAAAGAGATAATGTTCGATTTGGCTTTAGTGCTCTCAATTTTACCTAAGTTAACAAATCTCTTCTAACTTTTTGTGGGAACACAAACTTTTTTGTCGAAAAATATAAAACTTAGATCACAGGTTACACTAAGAATCGTATATTTTAGAAGGGAGCTTCTTCCTACACCTCCAAAGAATTCTATTGCACCTCCAAAAGAATTTAAATTTCCTATAATACCCCTCCGAACCTTTTGACTTTTAAACGGTAAAATTCTCTCATATTTTGAAATTCGGTAAATTTCTTAACCGGCTTTCGAAATCCGGTAAAATCCTTAACCGACTTTCGAAATCCGGTGAATAGTGTCAAAAAAATTTGAATTTGTGAACCGGCATTTGAAGTCCGGTTAAGTGATTTAACATAATTCAAATTCCATTTTCATTGTATACCGGCATTCAAAGCCCGGTTATTGAATTGTCTACCGGCATTCGAAGTCCGGTTGAACCTTTAACGAAATTCTAAATCAATTTTTTTTAAAACAACATTCGTAGTACAGTTGGTGATTTTAATTTTCTTATTTTCTTATTTGATTTTTTATAAGATTTAACTTCAATTGTTTTATAATTTATGTATTAATT